>Ga0123357_10001737_pt1 | contig 23532 bp, 20 predicted proteins | sample TergutEmb28metaG_FD_89873 | JGI IMG/M metagenome (GOLD analysis project Ga0123357, IMG submission 89873) | Embiratermes neotenicus P4 segment gut microbial communities from Petit-Saut dam, French Guiana - Emb289 P4 | ecosystem: Host-associated > Arthropoda: Insects > Digestive system > Gut ... | reverse complement strand
TCGCGGCCCCCGAGGGGAGGGGGGGCGCCCGGAGTGGGGGGGGGGGGGGGGGGGGGGGGGGGGGGGGGGGGAGAAACAATATTTATTAGCTTATACGCTACAAATTATTCAAAGTTCATACCGCAACTTAATCGTTCTTCTATTAGCTTTCGTGCACGTCTTGTTTTCAAACACTCTGAACCTGCTCTCACGTATTATATTACAGTGCGCGAATCCTGATCCGTAAGTCAGGTATAGCGAAAGGGTGAACAATGCGGCATTGTAACATTCCGCTGTACCTGACTTCCAGATCGGGATTCACCACTGATTTACACCCTTATAAAATAGCACATAAAATGTAGTTTTATAAATTTTAATTGCCGGGTTTCTGGTAGAGGTCAGCGCATTGTTGTAGCTTTAATAGAAAGAAAAATACATTCGTAAGTGAATATCGGTTGGTAAGTTACACACTAATATTATCAGCTAAACGTGAGTTAAAAATAAAAAGTCATATATATATATATATATATATTAAATTTTACTTCCCTTGTATTATCTATATGCAAATGAAAAAGTTCTGCGTTGGAATTTCGTCAGTAAGATGGCATTCAATAATGAACGCTGCAGGCTAGCTCCAAGATCTTGTCCCTCTAACGCCATTTTCGGATATGGAACCAAGAAAGGGCGTGTTCCCTACATCCTTTGCGTGCGGGGAAAGGGGAGACTGTTCGAGTAATTAGGCAACAAACAAGAGTCAAGGATCGACGTCACGTACGCAAAATTAGCCCATGTACCAGGATTTCATGTTCCCGGCTCATTACTTATGATTATGCCATACTGCTTCATGGATGTTCTGTGATCATGGGCGAATGAATCGGTGGGTGAGAGGGAAGAACATTCAGTATGCAGGAAATAAGCAAGAATGAATGAAAAGCTGACTTACACACGAAAAAGTCAGATGACAGTCTTGAAAATTATAAATTATGCCGATTAGTTATTATTTAGTCTACCTAACCTAACGCGTCATCTCACCTCAATTCAGTTATCACACTGAGAGAGGTACATCGGTTCTGATGATGATGATGCCCATGATCAAGGACTGAGCAGATGGTAGCCACATTGACACTAGCTCAACAGAACAAAGACAGGAGAGCCGGGTGTGGCGTATTTTATATAGCACGAAGGTATCTTCCTTCCACTTGCATTTCTCTTCCTTCCGTCCACTTACTTTGCTAGCCATGGCGATGCTCCAAGTCCCAATGTCACAAAACGGATCTCATAAACAAACGACAAAACAATATTGGGCGGAAGAGAGGTCCAGGACTATGGGGATATTGGCTGGAGAGAGAAGACTATGAGCTATGGTGTAGGGAAACTGGGCATTTGGCTCCGGACAGGGGTGACACGCTCCGGCGATGTTTGTAGCTTTTTTAAAAATACCGGGTAAACAGAGAAAACGCAGCAAAAGTACTCATAAAAACTATAAACCCAAACACAGTTATTTAAAGAGAAACAGACTTGGAATAACAAAGCTTAGTATTAGACTACTGAACAGCGCTCTCCGTAAGTGACGCTGCATAGCGCTGAATGGCTGGATGACAGCAAATTGTGAATTCTAAAGGATGTGAGAGGAAATGTTCGAAGGAAAATTACAGGAACTATCTCGAAATTTATCTGGAGAGATTAGGAAAAGTAACGAAAACCCTCAGGATAATCGTCGTTCCTGTAGATGTTCAAACTGGGCAACTTCCGAATACAAGCAGAAAAATTTATCACTTGAGGAAAGGGCATAGGGGTTCGTGACAAAGTATAGTTTGCTGTTTATGAATTTGGAACTCATAATATGCTTCAAAGGCAGCATACTAGCGAACAAGCAAACATTTAAAGGGACTCCATAGGTATACTGTGGATTAATGAAAGAAAGACACAGGACGCCTCAGTTCCTATTTAACCTTTAGGCACCATGAATCCTATATATAGGACAGGCGTACCGCTAGTCCCCAGAGTAGGCTTTTTATATATTCAGCCAACAAATATATTTAATAATTTTTTTTAGATGTTCTTTCACCATCTTCGTTCATTCCTCCACAAAATGTCGTGTACTTCCTAATGTTACCCTTCTTGGTTCATAAAATATTCACATTTTACATAAATGGTGTGCTAAACTGTAAATATCCAGCTCCAAGGCCAAAGGGTTAATGACATCAACGTACGTTTACTCTCGCTGTTTTTCTATGAGTAAGATACAGATATATGGAAGACACAATGCCGGTATCATTACCAAAGAAAGTTTGCTTAATCCAGCTTTATTCGTTAGGAATTCTATTCTTAAAATACGCACGTGTTTTCTGAGGCGATAAGCAATGAACGTTACGTATCGGTATGCGGCATTTACAGTGCTCTGTAAGAGAGTGTGAGTCAACTGTTTATTTTTGTACGCTATTTAACGACGCTGGAAATAACGAAGGCCATATAGCCTCGAAGGGTAAGGATATTGACCTATCACGAAATGGAATGCATTTGGGTGGAACGGGTCGTGACCTAATGACGTACTGTCTTGTAATTTGCATAAAGGTACTGAGAAAAGCCACAAAAGACATAAGACAAGACACGATGTTCCGAGTCCTTCCATATACACCGTTATACCCAGCGGAAAGCTAATTTTGACAAATGCCAAAGTATACCAATTTTGGCTGTATTAAAGCTTTAGTTCCAGACCTTATACAACGAAACACACAACTAGAGAAATGTAGGGTTTAACCCTTTACCGGCCAACGTGGAGAATATGGTGAGCTCCTAATAAGACCAGCAAATGGCAGATGCGATTTAACTCGGCGTTTAAAGGGTTAGTTCTATAATACTGAAACTGCAATCCGATATAGGTCAACGTACGTTTAGTAACATTTTGCCGTTGGCTGTACGTAAAATCTTTCTTACCGCGCGCTTCAATCGTCCTATTTGTAATACATAAATTATTACTATGAAACCTGCCTGTAACGGAACCGTAGGGGATCGAAATTGCTTCCGTCTTAGACAGGTTCCGTTTCGTACAAGTACTTTAAATTTGGATCCTCAAGACTGCAAATTTTTCTGCTAAAGACAGGTTTCCACTATTCCTGGGTTCCTTTTAAGACGTGTTTCACTGCCTGTAACATCAGTGTGCGTCCACGTAAGCCTGTATGGTCACGCAGACCATTGCAGTACCCGTCCTAATGGTTTCCGGATCGCTGCATTTTGTTGAGGGAATTCTCGGAATTCTCGAACGAAGAATGGGTCCGTCGCAAGGTGTGTGCGTAGACACCTAAAATGCAGCCCTACTTCCATTTACTAAGGAGGATCAGAACTGAAAATCCGACTCAAATGAAAGGTAATGTTTCCCCTACGCGAAATTCGTCAAAGCTACGAATGCTTATGCATTTTGGCGCATTCGCACAACTATGAAAGCGACTAAGCTGCTTCATGTATTTATCTCTCCGCCCACATGGAACATTTCGGCTCCCACTCGATGGATTTTCATGAAATTTGAATATTTATGGAAAAACTGTGCAGAAAATTCGAGTGTCATTGCAATATGACAAGAATAAGGGGCACTTTACACGAAGACTTATGTACATTTATTATACTATCTCGCTGAATTCTTCTCAGAATGATAACTTTTTCAAACAAAATTTGTAAAGGAAATCAAAACGCACATTTCATATTCAACAACGTTTTCCCGAAAATCGCGCTGTTTATGAGATAATGTGGAAAACTATGGTACAGTCAGACAGGCCACAGATGACAATGTAATGCGGAGCAAGTGCATTTCATGCTGGATAATACCTAACGCTACATACACACATTGAGAATATGTAATATTTACTGCTTTTCTTCGGAAACAATGGTTACGCTAACGCGCCTCAGTGTTACGTTATACTCACTCTGCGTTTCTTGTTGCAATTAACATTACACGAAGCGACCATTCGGTTTTGTGGCCCCGTCGATTTAGGCCGGGCAAAGAAACTGCGGAACACATTTTACTGGAGGCTGCTGGGAGTCAACTGTCTGACTTCCATTAACTATATTAACTGAAATGTTCCGGCTCCTACTAATCACTCTAAAATCACTTGCTACAATACAGACGCCGTGTTATTATTATTGTTCCTAGTCACACACACTAGTCTGAAGCCGTGTGTCACTGTACCACATTCAATTCCCGTCTATGAAATGTCACCATTTCTTCTCACTTGTCAGCGAGGCGCCTTTCTCCTGCTTTTCATTCAATCACCTTCCGCTGATATCGTCAACAGTATTCACCATTTGCCGCTGTCTTATCAAACTAGTGAGGTTAGGTAGGCCTATACGTCATTTCTAAAAATAGATGTCGTTTTACGTAGTAAATGATTTAGTTATTTTCATATGAGTTAGTAAAAATGGAAAGCGCTGACACTGGCCAAACTCAGGACATTCTGTGTGCCTTGGCCTGATATAGGCTACTTTCTCAAGTACTGACAAACGACTTTGGATCTGTGTTGCACCTCCCCAACCCTCCCCATTAAAGCATGCCTCCTCGCTCAGGGAGATGCTCAATGTCCCATGAACAGGGCTGTCCATAGCAGAGTTCACAGTTTTCATGTACAGGTTATAATAACGAATTTGAAACAAAACTCACTTATGTTGTACGGCACTTCTGGTATACGCATGTGCATTATTCACTCCTTCCCAACACAATCGTGTGATTAAGTTACAACTATAAACAGAACGGCTAACTTGCGAGCGTTTTAGATAACCAAGATGAGGCAACAAACGTATTTGAAACGTCGATTATTACTTAATTTATCAATCCACACGACACAGTTTTCAGGAAGACTCAGTCTTCACCAGTAATTTGCTAAAGCACCGCTGTCCGTTGTGGGTCACACCGTGGTCTTATGTCCAGATACGCAAGTACAAATACGCAGCCTACAGACAGACACACACACTTTTACAGGGCTTGCAGCAATGTTGTTGTTGTTGTTGTTCTTCTTCCATTGGCACTACAGCCCACTTTGGGCTTTGACCTGTCGAACAATGTCCTTCCATTTTTTCCTATCTGCCACCAACTCTCTCCATCTTTTCACTCCCAGCACTTGAAGATCACTTTCCACTTCCTCTTTCCATCTTTTCCTGGGTCTTCTCCTTCTTCTCGTCCCTTCCAGTTCTTGAGTGAAGATCTTTTTGGGTATCCTATCCTCCTCCATTCTCTCTAGGTGACCTAACCAGCTTATCCTTCTTGCAGCAGTCTTGTGGACTCCAAAACTTTGCGGCTTCTTTTCGACGGCCATCACGGAATTTCATATTGTTTGAAACCGCAAATGAATGTGCTATTTAAACTGCACTATTTACAAGTTATATCAAAGGACGTGTAAATTCTGTAGGTCACTTATTTATATACATTTCTACTACATTTGTCGGCCACACGATCAAGCCGTGAAGATCTGATTAATGAAGAGTGCTAATTGTTTAATGCTTTCACGTGCATGGCTTCATAAGAGTAACAAAATTAACATGATCTTATGTGTCCTGATTGAGCAACAAACAGGAACGCAAGATTAATACTGGCATTACATAGTCAACATAAAACCATGATATTCGATTAATTTCACATTATAAGACCACGAAAACTAACAAGAGAAATCAAAATTAAATTAAATATTGAGAATTGGATACTAAAATGTCACTCAAAAACACATTTATAGTTATCTGGTATGTATGCCCATCCATATGCCGTTCGTGTACCCAAAAGGACGTGTAATACATACTTACTGTGTGACTACAGGTATTCTTATTAAGCAGTTCACATTTGATTCTTAATGTTAACTTGATATATTGTGTCCTTTTATTTTCCAACACAAGCTTTGTGCGTAACTAGGCAGGCCACGTAACATAAAATTTTAGCTGTTCTAAATACATTATATACAGCTGCATAGGCCATATATAGAGACATGAATTTCCGAATAAGTATAATGTTAAACAAAGTTGTCTGTTGGCAGAAGTGAATGGTACAAAGTTTTGACATTCTTTCCCAGAATATGATTTTGCATCTTCCTTCAGAGTCAGCTCCTCTATATAAAGGGACGAACCCAATACTCAGTAAATAAGTTTTCTTCGCATTCTCCATTCCGTGCATTATAATTCAATTATTACAACTCGAACCAACGAATGCACACAACTTTATTAAAGTCGCAAAAACAAATCAACACACCAGCTGTGTGCATTCGTTGGTTCGATTGTAATAATTACGTTTTGTTCCTTTCCGTGGTCGCTATCATCAGCTTTGTATTTTTCAAAACGTCGGGCATTTCCTTTAACACAACGGTGTCTAAACCAAGTCACCACCATGGACCTAACACCACGCAGTTTTTATCCCTCTTTACAAGCAGCGAGATTTGAGATGCCAAACCGAACACTAGTAGTGATTTTCAGAACTGTAAATTAAAGGTTGAAAATTTAAATGGTTGTGGAAGTCAGAAATCCCAAACAACGCAGATGGGATAAGAGAAATTTGATGTTACAAGACTGCTCTTGATGACATTTGCACTCGCTCGCACTGTGTGGTCACGCAGTCTGATGACGAACCACGTCCTTCTACTGAACAGTCACACTCTCTCGCCGTGACATGTAGACAACCCTCGACACAAGCCCTGATTGCCAGGGTTCCGGTCTTCTCTTTAGTGCTAGCAAATTCTGTTCATATGTCCAAGAATCTTCATCACACAGAAGAGTCTGTATAACATAGCCAGGAAAGTAATCGCGACAGCCACAAATATATACACATGCCTTCGAGAGTAAACGAAGGCACTGTAAGCAAGCATTCAGTACAAACAGTTCACTGCAATGGTGGTACATGAGGATGAGGCAGAAAGCTCCTCCGAAACGCTAGTAAATACTACGTACGTAAAAATCAATAAGGAATAATATTCCAGAACAGCAGAACCTTCACCAACGCCGCAGGGAGACCCTCAAGGCCCACATGACTGCACTTGTTAGGATGCATGAGAACAGGGGGACTTTTGGCCATCTGAACAACTGCCTAACTTCCAAGGAATACCGTGTATTATACAGTAGAAAGCGATGGACGGTTGCAGCCACTGACTTACCCTACATTAAATATTTCCTACACGAGTGTGTATTTGACCATTTCCTTAAGCTGCAAGTTGTAAAAAGGAAAGAGCAAGAATTTGCTATAAAAATCGGCGATATATGTCGGGGGAGGTGGGAGAGGGATGTGATTGAAAGTTGCGTTTTTTCCGCGACCACCAAATGGAATAACTCGTATAAAATCCTTATTATTCCAGTACCCCGACACTCTCTTAATTGCGCTCTGTGTGAGTGTGAGTGTGAGTGAGAATGTGTGTGTGGCCAGCTGAGTGTTGCGATGAAGGATTACGAATGTTTGTTCTTTGAATTGCAATTCCCATGTGTGGAACCTGAAAACACAGAAGTATTGGTCTCAGTTTCAATATCAAAGACTAGGGGCCGGAAATCAAAACTTTCCATAATTTTTATCGAAATGTTGGAATTACACATTCACAGGCAGAGATGTCTAGTGGCAGAACAAAACGGATCCCATTCAATTTCAGATTACGCGTCCAGACTGAGCTGCGGAAAGATCTAGCCAATTGTAACCTGCCAAGCCCTAAACATTACAAAAATCCTGTAGAATGTAGAAAACACAAGAGGGTTGGTATTGGTAAAAGTAATTGGATAGACATTTTACAAGTGAATACAATATCGTTGCAATGTAAATTTCGTCTGTAGTCTGAACTGCCACATAACCCTACAATCCGAAATACCTGTCCATATCGGACGGAGAGGCAAGTGAACGTGAATCGAACCACCAGTTGCATGATATGTTTACACTACACCTGCTTACAATTTTTAAGTTTACGAGAAACTGAAAATTTTTATGAAATTCAGGCTTACTAAAATTTCCATCAGGATAATTAAATTACGCACTCGAAATATTAAATAAAAATAAACACATATAATTCAAAATTAGTAAATAACCAAACAGAAGAAGCAAATAAAACAGGAACATTCAAGAATAAACGAGCATAAGGTCACAAGAAGAAGCCTGGATGCTACATATTCATTCCCCAAAACGAAACTTATAAGGCTAAAATCGGCGGTGGTGTAGATTTTAATTAATGCACTCAGGTTACAACTTTTGGTACATTTATCTACTTTAGGAATAAAACCGTATTGACTGGTTTGACACAAACACTTTGGGGCACATTATGGAAGTACCTAGTTTAATTTTTTACGTAATTCCGCCTATCTTATACAAGGTGGTTCAAATATGACCGGGACAGATGTCGCCAGATTTACACATAAATCAGTCCCGGTCATATTTAAACCACCTTGTACATTATTCGTTGTTACCTCAAAATCTCATCTGCGTTATGGCCAACGTCTTCAAAATTCATGTTTTTTTAATGTCCACTTACACTTCCTCATTTCATTTGAAGTTACATAACCATTGCCGTTAAAGTAGCCTAGCGACATAATGTAAGAATCCAACACTGAGAATAAATTTCAAGCAACTATTACGTGTGGGGTAATGTTAAGGACGTCTGGAATACTTTAATTATTTTGCGCCATGTGTAAGTGTTTGATGCCGAGCACTGTCATTTTAACCAGTAAATCAACACCCACATGGGTGACAGAGGAAGTCAGAAAACACATACGAAGACTTTTGAGTTAATGCCATCATGTACAGTAGTCTGAACAAGCCGCCGAATTCCTTGTGAACTAGTGCAGCATCGAACAACAGTCGCATACGGCCTTTGTCTTACGTTGTCTGGTTATCTACATCGTGTGAATGACAGAGTCCCAGACATCGTAACCATTCCGACCCGCATCTCAATATCTTGAAGGTGCAGATAAAGTGACAGGCAACAGAGGAAAAGCATACAGGCCCATTAGGGTGAGTAAAGACATCTCGATTCACAGAGAGCAGTTGAAGGAAAACTTCCTTTGACGTGTCCAACAGATTGTATCTTAAAAATATACTAATGCTATGCCGAGGTCTACAGACCATTCACATGCTGACGGGAACAAGATACATGTACGAGATTGTATTAACTGGGAATGGAAGTCCCCGTGTGGGCAGTGCGAGTAACTGGACAGAGGACTGTCGTCAGTCATGCTAAAAGAAGGTATGAACTTAGCCTTTTAGAGACGAAAGTTATCCTGTTTAAGTATGCAGTTCTTACCATGCAGTAAAACACAATTCGTCTCCATTGCAAAACTCAGTCAGGGTGTACTGTGTAGGGAAAAAATTGCTGCTTGTGCTGAGAAATATAAAAATCACGGACATACGCTCTGTTGATAGAATGTAGATCTTACGAATGTTAAATCTTACGGTAAATAAAGTAAATGTTGGGCTTAGAATAACTGACAGTTTAGAGCTCTGGTTCATATTCTTAAGGGAAAGGATAATCTGAACTTTCTTTCTTCTTTTACACAAATGACAATGCGAATTACCTTGGTAAAACTGAAACTGAATGGGATACATGATTATGTGCTATGCTGATAACATTTATTTAAAGGGAGAAAGTGTAACACTGTACAGAGTAAAAGAGAAACTCTTTAAGGGACCAGAAGGAAGGTTGATCTACATGAAAAGGATGAACTCTATGAAGTAAATTTTTGCTTCGTCAGTAGTATGCAGGCCAACATCATACTCGTAAATAAAAAGGAAGATAATAAATCCTCTGAAAATGTGGCAATTTCGAAATATTTGCATATGAGAGTAAAACATAAATTTTCATTTAGGAAGAAATTTAAGAGCAGATGAAATTCGGAGAATGGTTAAATCATTCAGTTCGGAATCTTTTGTCTTCCCGTGTGCCATCGACATTAAAAATACAAAACTGTAGCGTTGGCTCTTTTATTGCGTCGTTGTTACACGTGGACTCTCGCTTGACTGTGAATCTGAAAAGGCTGCTGAAAACAGAACGATCTGACCCAAAGGAGAGCCAAGTCCCAGAACATCAGAGAATACTGCATCGTAAGGAGCTTCATAATTTGTTGCGTCAAATATTGTGATGGTGATTAGGTCAACGAGGACGAGATCAGCTGGGCGGTCGACAGGAATGAAGAGAAGTGTGATTTGTGTTGGACCGTGCATCATTGTGATAACTGAAGAATAAGAACCAACTAGATGCTACTTATTATTTTACTGTACTTCTTATAGGCTCAACATGTTTCGGGCACTACTATGCCCATCATCAGGAGCTCACGACTATAATGTTGATTACCACATTGGTCGTCTCTTTCTTGGGTTGCTGTAGGTTGGATATTAGTTGCGGGTAGGCTCCGGACACTACTCCAGCCTACCCACACCTAATATCCAACCTACAGCAACCCAAGAAAGAGACGACCAATGTGGTCATCAACATTATAGTCGTCAGCTCCTGATGATGAGCATAGTAGTGCCCGAAACATGTTGAGAAGTACAATAAAATAATAAGTAGCACCTAGAAGAGAAATGCATTCGACATTTTGGCTGTAAATACTGCAAGAAAATGGCAACTTGTACAATCTAGGCACAGACGAGACGATAATTTTCAAAACTGATACGAAAGTGATGCATGTCGTAAAGTGGAATTGTTTCATACAAATTCGGTAATGAAATAAAATTAACAGAAAGGATCTAATAACAAGTTTGACGTTTGCATCAGCAGTGGAAGACCACAGGTGAAATTCCTGCACAGTTGTAGCACGACGCGCCACATTACTGGAGACACACCTTTCGCCTTTCTACAATCAGAAAAATAGCCTGCCCTAGTAAACTGGCGTGGAAGGAGAGAAGAAAAAGAAGAAAAAAAGTGGTGAAGGAAATCAGCTGAAATCCTTCGGTTTGCGGAAGTGAGAGCTAAACCCAACCACCCACCCATTTCGCCCCTCCAGCACCCACAAGCTCTTCCAAGAAGGTGCTCACTTCCACTCGACTGCCTCTGAATGCCCCTCTAACTGCCGAATGCTGAAGTTCCAATGGGGAATGAACGATGAAAATCATCGCGGCATAATGACATTAAACTCATTAAATCAAAATGCAGAGAAGCTTTTTAGCAGCTTTTTAAGCTTGACTGCCTCCCTGAGTAGTTAGGTGGGATATGAGAAGGGAAAGAAGAGAGGTAAGAGAGAGAAAGAAAACCCGAAGGAAGGAGAGAGAAGTTGGTGGGGAAGGATCACAATTTCGAAATTACTTTCCCGACCAGGGCAGGTTATGTGAAATTGAGACATTCTTTTATAGCGGATTTGGGATTTTATAATGCTAACAAAATGATGTGGAATGATCCAGGGTCTGACATATCGAGATTGGCAGAGCGGCATCGGCACACAGAGACGGGGGAAATGCAAATCCCCGGCCACTTCACTAGAAGAGTCTATAAAGATGCGAGGGATTGTTGTATTAATTAAACTATCACTTACATTCAAATAGCATAACTCAGCAGAACCGCCGAGCGTAACACGAGAGCGCTGTGCTTTCTGAAGGAAGGGCCGCGAAACGGTCCCGGAACAGCAACGGGAAACAGTCTTCATGCTTTCCTTTACCAGCTCTTGATGAGCTAGACTGAACATTATTACATGTTTCTTAAGACGTCTATATATAACTGCATACTGGAAGTCAAATGCAAGCAAAATACAGAAGCAATTGCTTCAAGCAACTTTCGTCTCTAATACCCTAAATTTAGGCTGCAACTAACCGTTACATTCCCGGCGTCGGGAAGTATTCAGATATCAAAACAAACCGATTTCAAATCCATTCTTCTTTTCCTTCTGTCTGTCTTATTTACTACCTTCTATTTTCTTACCTTTCTTTCTTTCTTTCTTTCTCTTTCTTTCTTGTCCCCTTCCTTCAACTTTCATTCTTCTATTTCTTATTGTCATTTTTTGGCTCTTTCTCAAAATTTGTGAAAAAAAATACTACCGGCTTCGTCGTGTATCTTTGGACCCGTCCGCACAATTTCGAAAAGCGACTATTACCTTCGTCATATCAGTCTGTCTGTCCCCGTGGGACAACTCGGTTCCTACTGAACGGATTTTCATTAAATTTGATACTTGAGTATTTGTCACAAATATGCAGAGAAAACACATGTTTCTTTAAAATCTCACAAGAATAACGCTTACTTCACATCAAGACCTACGTACATTTACGATAATATCTCGCTGAGTTCTTCTCATAATGTGAAACTTTTCAGACAAAAGTTGCAGACAAAATCAAAGCACGCACATTGTACTCAGTAACTTTAATTTCGAAAATCGTGTCGTTTGTGAGATAATGTGGAAATATGCAGTAGAACCGGATAGGCCATAGATGACAATATAATACGGAGCACGCGCGTTGCATTCTGGATGACTAAGGCTACAGACATACACTGAGAATATGTAATACTTATTACTTTTCCACGGTAACAATGGGTACACGAACGCGCCTTAATGTTACTTTTATACGTCATTTGCCTGTTTTGTTTATTCTGGCCGTATAGAAAAATACTTATGTATTCACTGAAGGGATTTTTGTAAATATTGATGATACTAAGTACGTTTTAACTAAACCTATTGTTCAAATTTGTTTTGGCTGAAATCGAATAAAAATAGCATACACTTTACACTTATGATTATATGTCGCTATTTTCAAGTACAAAAGTAATAATTACTAGCAAAACGTTATTCGCTTTTAAACAGATACGATATTTATGCCGCGTAATCAGGACAAAAATAGTCATAATATACAATATTTATTGTCTTATGTAGGGCGTTTTGTTCTTGCTTGACCTACAAGCGCCGGCCCAACGCTGCACCCGACGCTCCGCCAGCGTTGCGTCGAAAGCCGCGTGTCGGGGACGTTTAACATTCGATGTCAGGAGGCAGTAAAATTCCTTAATTTTAATCAGAATGGAGCAGTGTGTACGTGTGTATGTGTGTTCGTACGCGTTCGCGTGTCAGTTTTTTTTTCTGCTGTTGTTATTCATAATACAAGTTTCTGAAACCAATGAATAAAGTACACTTCAAATATTTAGACCTACTAATTACAAATCGAAACGAAAAATGGTAATTTAGCGAGACTGTACGTCTTTGAACAGTATGATTAGGCCTATACGTACGTGAAACGTGTAAGCAGTGGATCTAATTCACGACCGTGTATGTCCGAAGGGTAAATAGGGTATTTACGTTATGACTTGAGCAAGAATACAGACTTTGTGAATAACAGACGAGGGAACTCTAACCGCTTTCGAACCACAAAACATCCTCAATATTTCAGGATGTATCAAAACACGCAAGTGAAGTACCGTCCAGTCACAACGCATGGCATAGACAAGCTACAGTCCTTGAGAATCGTTAATGTCAAAACACAAGACTGCCTACTGTATCCAAGCGAAATATCGGGCTGTTCATTAGCTGAATGCATGAAAAATGCAGACGTTTGCGTCACTGTAAGACAAATAAAGCTTCCGGTAGCATGTTGGCTCGATAACAGAAGAATATAAACCTCATAATTTAACCCCCTGCGTGATTAGGGCCTTCGAGTTGAGAGACAGCATGAGCCTTATGGGCGTTTAGAATAGCGTGTTGAGATGTCGCTTTAGTGCTTATCACAATGCAGGTCTGCATATTACCAACCCTACGCCAATTAAATATTAGCTTTCTTCCCCATATGAAAATTTTTTATTCCGGCTAGCTGGATTGGTCATATATTGCGTAGGAACTGTCTTCTAAAACACGTGATTGAAGGAAAGATAGAGGGAACGAAATAAGTGACGGGAAGACGAGAAAGAAGTAGTAAGCAGCTACTGGATGACCTTGAGGGAAAGAGAAGCTACTGGAAATTGAAAGCGGAAGAACAAGCTCGCACTCTGTCGAGGATTCGCTTTGGAAGTCGTACCACAGACTACGGAATGAGTGAATAAATATTTAGGAAAATGGGCAAGGTTGCCCCACTGGCCAATGACGCCTCACCATCAGATACTTCGAAACCTTAGCACTAGGAAGCAGCACATATAACGCAGCTATGGGGTTCTCCTTTGGCGAGTCTGGAACTGTGCAAGTCAGAGCTGCTGCGTTTTCCTCAATGTCCTGACACTGTTTTGTACAGTAAGTGCCTTGGTTTGTGACCATGTGTATTTCAGCGGGCTATTATTTAATAATATTCTGTTAGTTTGTGTTTATAGTAATTTTACCAAAAGCTTACGTGGTCTTATTTGTACTATTTCATACCGTTACAAACTTTAGAAAACCATGCCAGTCACGTAATCAGCCAGGGCATTTTTGCTCCACGTTTGGGTAGAGTCGCCCCACTGGAAAATGGGTAAAGATACCCCACTGATATTTTTAACTCCTGTTTGGCCTATGTTCATACATCAATGTATACCCTGAACTTTCAATGATACGTTAATAAAAGACTACAAAACTCATCTATCTACTAAAATATATTTCATTTCCCCACATTATTTGTTCAAGAACCTACTGTAATGGCACGCCCTCACTCCTGCATCTGTCCATCCGTCAACACCCAGTAAGGTGTATCGGGAAAAAACGTCAACGAAAATTGTCATGGAAATGTGCCCTCGACGAAATTTATCAAATTTAGGGCCATCAAAGGTAACGAGAAGTCTCCACGGAGAAGTTCTCACTAGATCACCAATCACCAGGAAGAAGAAACAAAAAGCCAGACATAAGAAGAATAGTTTCAAGAAAATGGTTCACTCTCCGAGCTCGAGTAATTCTGATATACGTGATGACAGCGACTGCTGCAAAGAATGTGAGGAATACCACAAGTTAACGAAACAAGAATGCGACTGGATAAAATGCTCAGTCTGTGAAACGCTGCTGCATGAAAACTGCAAGGTTTTCTCCAAAACCTAAACCGATTATGGACGCAACAACCGTAATTAGGATCTTGAAAAACGCAAGAAATCTGCAATGAAATAAGCAGGAGTCTCACAGTGATACAGAACATAGATTATTTTGCTTGATTACAGTTTTGTTTGCTACAAATTTATTATTTTATACTGTGGGGCATCTTTCAACACGCATATGCCAAAGATGTCCTGTTGCATAACTTTGTAACTTTATTGTTGTTAGGGAACGAATTTAAATTAGCTACAAACGATCTGACAGCTGTGTAGCAGAATTCCCATCATAAATATTACGCACCCAAATAACTGCTGTTGCTACATAAGATTGTAAAATTCTGTCAGAACCAAAAGTGGACCATTATTGCCCATTTTCCTTTAAACTTGTCCAATGGACCAAAGTACTTAATGGTGTTGTCATTCCCAAGTCCTCAAACTCTAGAAGTACTCAGTTCGAAGCTCAGACGCGGCTACGCGGTTGCCTTCAGCAGAACGCTATGACTGCTGGCATGTCTCAAAGCCAACAGTGCTGCCATCTCCTCCGTCGCTCAATTATCACCGACATTTAGCTTCCTAGCACTCAGAGGTAAAATGTAAAGGTAAGGTTGTCCATGTTCACGCCATTAAGGCATATAGGGGGAGCAGAATTTTAGCTCCGCTCATTCCTAACCTCCTCACTACATGGTCGTGAACCGCCAAAACCATGTCTCCTGCGCTATACACCCGAGAAGGCAGCCCGGTGTCCACTGAGTATGAGGCTGGACGGAAACCGGCCCCGGTCTGGACATTTCGAGAAGAGCTAAATCTCTTGCCCCTATCTCGTTTCGAACCCCGGACCGTCCAGCACATAGGCTAGTCACTATATCGACAACGCTCTTCCGCTTCGTTCGTAGCCACACAAAAGCTTCGAATTAGTGTGGTGGCACAAATAAAAATAATAGCGGGAAATAAAAAAAATTAACTCTGTACTGCAGTATCATTACATAGTTCTCTGTTTCATATTTCTCCTTGTGCCGTATTTCTGCCAAGGATTGTGACTATGACTGAGTAGTTATTCCAACAGTGTGTTGCACTTTGTTCACTGTCTGAAGGTGTGTGTTTTGCACGGCGTCTCGGAGCATGGTTCTACTTCCGTGTTCAAGTGACTGCTTTCACTTCGTCTACAGAATTTTCATTTAATAATGTTATCACTTGCTAAAGCAGTAAAATTCCCGATTCCAATGGCCGCACAGTTTAAGGCGTGGTTCTACGGCCGCTCGTTTTCTGTGATTGTGGGTTCGAATCCTGCCGTAGGCATGGATATCTCTCTCTTGTGAGTGTTGTGTGATGTCTGGTAGAGGTCTCTGCGACGGGCTGAACATCGTTCGGAGCCCTACCGTGTGTGGTGTGTCTGAGTGTGATCTAGGAACCTCATAGAGGCGGCCTAAAGTCCACTAGTGCTGTCGAGTGATGAGAAAAAAAATAGTAAATTTGCTTTTCATTTTTAATATTAAACCTTAAGCAATTTTACAAAGTGCATTACTCCGTTTTTTAATGTATCGTGAATAGTGAGTGAATTACGAAGTTCAGTTACAAGGATACTTTTTTAGTGATGAAATGTATATTTCAAAGCGCCAGTACATTCACTAGGATGCGGTAGGAAATATTAATTTTATTTGACTAGAACATATAATAACAATAAAAGAATCACTATGATTGTACTTCTAGGAATTAAAAATTTATGAGTTCTGTAGCGTTGATGATGAATCCGAAAATTCTAAACTAAATTCTGACGCAACTTCAAAGGGACTACAGTTACAGAACAGCAGAAATTAAACATGTGTAGAAATGTTTCCATCAAAAAGGAAGCTTCTAGTTCTTTATATAACATATTTAAAGGACTACAGACCCTACCTGCCACACTTTCGGCGCCCTAGAATTCCGTTCTGAAACAAGCATATCGCTTTGTCTCATTCCTGGAGTATCCGTACACCAGAATAACTTTGAAAGAATAGTATAAAAAACCTTGCGGTACAGCCGTCCATGTATCCCGTATTCTTTGATGTACTCACACAGAAGGCTTATCTGCAACGCACCCTCTAGGCTTGGCAGTAAATTTCAATTTGCTGTCTCTTCCCGTCACACATTTCTGCTTTTGGTCATACTTCTTTCTTCAGTCCACTTGTGACTGGTATATATACATGGAAAAGGGAGACAGAGAAAGAGAACAGAAGAGAAAGATGACGAAAACTGGGGTGCGAGAGACGAACAAAAAAAAATCAGGTGACAGGTTTAGGTGGTTCCTGTGAAATCAAAAACGAAGAGGCAGCTGCACACAGAATTAAATTTCCATGCTGCACAGGGTAGTATACGTCATCAGGCGAGGCATTGCTGGATTTTTCATTTGCCTACACGGCTGGATAAATAAAACAAGTCCTGTGAATCTCGCAATTCCTTCATTTCGGGATTAGGGGCTAGGCTGCATGTGCTTCCAACCACTTCACTTAAGAGGGGTTGCCCACACGTCAACAATAAGCCAAGCGTGGCCACTCTAAACCACTGAAACCTGACGTTAGGAGCTGTCTTCTTAGGAACGTTCAAATCACGGTATCAGAATAGCTGTTCTGCCTTTTGGTTACACAAAGAACAGGCTTACTCCGTGAGGTTAGCGCAGTGCCCAAGCCCTATATCGTACTTGAAGGCACAACCTTACTACTTTACTGGGCAAACTGAGGAAAACGAAGAACAAGTCAGTGAATACAACTTGTCTCCTGGCCCAGTGCTAATCATTACATCATTACGTGCGGCGCAACTCGAAAAAATACTCGTCGACATCAGTCACACATTAAAAGGCATCCTAGACGGGAGACAGGCTTATACCTAGCATTGCAGTCGGAAAACGTGAAACTAAAACATCTCTTAAAACAACATGACAAAGAAGGGGTTACAAAAAATAATGTTGGTTGGATTCATATGGCTCAGGATGTGAGTCCACTGGCAACGGCTTTTGAACTCAGTAACAAACCCTGGATTATGTAAAAATCTGAAAATATTTGCGCATGTGGGTGGCTTTTAACTTCCGAGGGAGAACTTTGCTCTATGTAAGGAGTCAGTCAGGCAATTGGGAAAATATTTATTAAACAGGAGGACAGGCCTGATTTCCGTATCAGCACGCCGTGTAGCGACCGACGATGTCCCTTACCAAGGACACCATATTGTCGTGATCGCTTGCTTTTCGGTAGAAGTTTACCAATGTTTCGGAAGAAAATAATTACTTTAAATTACTTTGTTTGTTTCCGTGATTACAGTGAAACATTATTAAGCTTCGACGCCGAAGTACAATATTACGTTAAGTTTTATGGACAAAGAAGAACGTATACCTTAGATATTGCAAAGTATTGCTACTACATGAGGGTTATACATAACTACTACTGCAGATAAATCACATAATTTTAACTTCCTGTTTGTATTTTCATTAATGCTGGAAGGGACTTCTATGAATACCGCCAGCAAGAGAGGGCACATTGAAACATCCCGACAGACCTTGAATAATTATAGGGCAGCTTTAGTTACAAGACGATGCTTCTGGTATGTTACTTGGTTTCAACTGGAGTGGACGAAAACACACATAATAGACACTACAGATGATGTTCCTGTAAAAACACCACCAGCTCCACCGCCACCACCACCACCATTACTACTACTACTATTATTAATAGTAATAATAATAATAAGACCACTACTACTAATAATAATAATAATAATTACTACCGCCATTGCTACTACTACCACCACCACCACCAACAACAATGTTACTTCTACTTCTGTCATCAATATTACACCCCCGAAATTACTACTACTACTACTACTACTACTATTCATACTACTACTGTCACTGTTATTACCACCACCACCAACTTTACTACTGCTACTGTCATTATTACACCACCGCCATTACTAGTACTACTACTACTACTACTAATGTCATTACCATTACTACCACCATTATTATTACTACTACTAAAGTCAAAGCAATTCCTATACAGGCCTAATACCGTTACAGTTTTCCAGGAGGTTGAGGATCCCAGATTTCCAGTCAGCACATGAAGGTGGTAAGGTCGTCAGTCCTAAGCACCGCCCGCCTTTATCCCCTAGAAAGTATTACTTTTTGTTAGAGGTTGAGTCGACCCCACGGCCATAGTGTGGACAGAAGGATTATGTCAATGAAAAATTCCAATGACACCACCGGCAATCGAACCCGTGATCTTTCGGCTTGTAGCGCAGTGTCTCAAACAACTGTCCCTACTACTACTACTACTACTACTACTACTACCACCACATATTACTACTGCTACCACATACTACTACTACTACTACTACTACTACTACTACTGCTACTACTACTACTACTACTACTACTACTACTACTGTCATTACTGTGACCACCACCACCACCATCAACGTCACCACCTTTACGGCAGAGTGCCGAGTCTTTTAGAATCAATTGAATCCTGTGTTTCAGTAATATTTGTGTTGAACACCAGTAGGCCTGAAATAATGTCACTAATGGCGATATGATCATGACGGTTTACTCCTAAACGTATCCTGCATTTAACCACGCACGGTCCACTGACTTTGTCTGTGCTGGTCTTTCTATTGCGGAAAGACAATGTTCTCTGCTAGGTAAACCTGAAATTTTCTACATAATTTAGCAAAATTATTTTGGGTATCGCGGAACACTGGACAGAGAAACAGTCTTAAACAGTCCATACCCCATCACACCATCACTTACACAATTTTGCTTGGTTATTCTACGCTGTCTGATCCAATAAGCGACACAGCTCCATCAGTGACGGAGGTGGACCAGGATGCATATGATAATAAAATAGTATTTTCAAGGACCGCCTATGAAGGGTCAGCTTCACGTGATTACACTATGAAGTTATAGAATACAGAGCATTGGATTCCCGCGCTGTACGTTTTAGGAGAAAGTGCGGAAATTTTCATCTCCATCTGCTAAATAATGTCATGTGTGTAATTCATTAGAAACACAAGTGCATGCGAGAATAACAGTCCGCAATATGTGTCAGGCTATAACCGCATATTAAAATTTATCTGCCATTCGTATCGGATACAGAAGGAAATAAAGTTTATCAGTTTGAAAATTTGCTGTGGCAAGTCCCTGGCCTTCGATTAGGCATGATACTGTCACTGCTTAACTACAGTCATATTACTGCGGCCATGATATTTAGTCACATGTTATAAATAAATGAAGAAAATTATACTCGACTTTATTCTTGATGAAGAAACAAAATTAACATATCTGCCTTATTAAACGACGCCTTATTTATTGCTCCTTAAGTGTAGCTGAATAGCAGGAAAGGAAAGGTATAGTGGTCCCTGGCCACCACACCATAAAGGTATACGGCAGTACAGATATAGCTCTACTCTTTCTTAACTTCGGCGTTTGATGTAGGCGAGTGGTCAACTTCATACTCCGGCCACTTTATCCCCGGAAGAGAAACACTGTATCCATCGACCAGGGGGCTGGGTGGATCCCCTCGAAGGTCTGGACAATTTGGAGACGATAACGTCATGATGACTGTGAATTATGAACTGGAAGAGACAAGGCCCGTCTGGCCACTGAGCTGTCACATTTTCTTCGGGGAATGAATAAACCACAAATATATCTAAGCATGGTCGTTATCCCTTCGAGGTTCGAATTCGAAATCTTCCGAATACAAACACAGACTAACAATTTCATCGCAAGTTATGGCAACAAAAACAACTGCTTTGTTAGAAGGAAAAGAACAGCTCATAGTTATTTTTTTATAAGGATTCGGTTTCACGTTGATGTATATTCGTACTGTGATTTTCCGCTTTATAACAATGAGGGATGTCGCTCTAACATGAAGACGGAGGCAGGACGATTACCCAGAACTTTCTTCCTCACCTGCCAGAAGAAACGGCGTCAAAACCCTGAGCAGTGTAGTTATTTATGTGTGACAAAGCAGACCAACTCAAAGACTGAAACGTCGGTAAATTTCTGCCACAGCAAGTGGTGTAACAACCTATAATACATTAAACTGCTTAGTCACTCTCCTATCAAACTATGTTTCCTTGTAATTACATCCTTTTACGTTCTTATATATATATATATATATATATAACCTACCTATACAGATGGACAGTAGAAAATAAGAAAACTCCTTCTTGAACTACATCACCGTGAAGACGAAGTCACCACATTCCTTCGAAATGTCTGTTATATTTACCAGTGGACTGGGCGAAAATCCCAGAAGACTTAAGTCTTCAATACATCTTCGGTACCTTATTTATCAAAAATGATTATATAAACTGGGTAAAAAAACGTTTGAACTATACGAGGTACAGATAAAGGTAAACATTTAACTACACGCCTCATGAAAACATGAAGGGGGAGAGGAAGTACAGATTCACTCACTCTTTACTTAGGCACCAGATGGAGGTGAATACATCTTGAAAGAAGCGTCGTGTATACAGTCCATATATGTTCAAGAATGGGGCTGGCAGGAAGCCTAGTGGTAATTAAAAAAGTGTACGAGAAAAGTACACATCATTTGATTCACAGTACGTAAATTTCCATAAGTAAATGTCTAAAAAAAATAGATTCGCAGTAACGAAACTGCGGACATATTTGTTATGTTCATTTTGATTTTATTATAATAGAGTTAATAGAAATTTATATGTCCGAACTATGTATTATTATCAACGCTACGCTATTTGTTGAACGTGTTCTTGTGAGTAGCAAATGTTTTCTCCGCCGACATTCTCCCCCAGTCAATGCTCAGACCACTTTTAATTTTTAAACACTGTATCTTCGGAATCACATTACACAAACAAAAGCAGTGTATACAGCGATTTATAATTGTTTACTTCATTCAATTTTCCGGGACAGAAAGAGATAAGGATCTTTTGACAGGAACTGGTTACGTGTTTTCTCCGCAAGGTCAGTCAGGAGATAATGGACCTCACCCACAGTGTCAAGGTCAAAGCCGTTGTGCTTATTCGAGGAGCAATATTTTTGAGGTGAAGAATGTGTGGAGCCTTATTTCCACTCTCCCTTCATGGCTTTCTTGCCCCTGTGGTTCTTCCACACTGTCTGTACGTGTATAATCAGACTAATAATAAATTGGAAGGTATGCGGGAGGAACGGCTCGAGTCTTGATTTAATGTACGATCACTCTACAAAGACTGTTTAGGTCCCCTAAAGTGCCGGAAGATTCGACATTAAAACCCGGGACCTCCAGAACACCATCCAAGCTTGACGTTGTCGGAGAATGTTTTCTGAGCACTGGGACACCTTTATCTTTACCCACAGACACCTCGGATTCGACACAACGCAGCCACAGTCGTCCGAGTGTGCAGCCCTTGATTAGAGAGTTCTTTATACTCATTCACACTGTACTAGACCGCGCAGCTTCACTCCCACATCAAATATGAATGTCCACGTCATTGTTTTCTCTGCTCGTAGCCGAAGCGACCCCAAACCTACCCCTCTTTGCCGGTCTGACACCACGCCTGCTCAGAAGTCTGTAAGCATAACAGCAGTTTTAGTGAGCAAGTTATTTTCCACTGTCGCCTCGGTTAATGATCGCATTTTCGTCTCTCGACAAACTATACTAACGACTAGGAAAATAGAGCTCTAATGGAAAATGGGAGGGGAGCACAGAAGAGACAAGACATATACGAAAAGTTTTCGTTTATGACAATACTAATGTATGGTAAAGGTAATATTAGGAAAGTTTCTTCATATTTTGCGTCTTGTTGTCTCCTGAGTTGATACACCATCACGTCAGTCATTCTCTGTGAGGAACACAATATTACGTATTACTCCAGTCTGGTTGACTTGTTATCTTATTTATGACGATGGAAATTGCAAGTAAACTAGAATTCCCTGAATCTTATACACGTTCGCTTCCATCACAGGCATCTCGTACTGCAGTACGCTGTTTCACTCCACTGAGAAAGTTTTGAAAGACACGAACCTGACGAACCTCTCGCCATTACACAGTAGTTACATCAGAATGTGCTCACTAAGTGACATGTACTTCGTATTCGCCCTATACGACGTTTCGGAACTTCAGTATACGCCGCTCTCAGGTGAAATTTTGTTCATGTAAACAATTGTTATTCTTTAATTACACGCACTAACATATGCACACAAATACACACACACACACACATATATATATATATATTAAGATGTCTAAAATTTACATTAAAACATTTAAAACGCTCCTACATATTTCGATCACACGATCATCCTCAAGGAGCGTATATTGTTCCTTGCTAAAGTTATAATTTAAAATATTCAGTGAATTACTTCGTTATGTTAACTTGGTGCTGTGGCAAAATATCGTGTTTTTGTGTGTGAGTCGTATGCTGTTTAGAATGAGCTGCGCAGCGTGAGACTGCAGCTTCACGCTGCACAGCATACGACGCACAACCATAAACAGGCTCATTCTAAACAGCGTACTACTCACACACAAAAACACAACATGCTGCCACAGCATCAAGTTAACATAACGAAGTAATTCACTGACTGTTTTAAATTGTAACTTTAGCAAGGAACAATATATGCTCCCTGAGGATGATCGTGTGATCGAAACATGTAGGAGCGTTTTAAATGTTTTAATGTAAATTTTAG
>Ga0123357_10001736_pt1 | contig 23533 bp, 25 predicted proteins | sample TergutEmb28metaG_FD_89873 | JGI IMG/M metagenome (GOLD analysis project Ga0123357, IMG submission 89873) | Embiratermes neotenicus P4 segment gut microbial communities from Petit-Saut dam, French Guiana - Emb289 P4 | ecosystem: Host-associated > Arthropoda: Insects > Digestive system > Gut ... | reverse complement strand
CGGCCCGAAGCGTCCCAGTCGAAATGGCCGCCATCGACCAGCAGGCCGCCGATCACCGTGCCGTGGCCGCCGAGGAACTTGGTGGCCGAGTGGCAGACCAGATCCGCGCCGTGCTCCAGGGGCTTGAGCAGATAGGGCGTGCTGAAAGTGGCGTCCACCAGCAGCGGCGCCCCGGCGTGGTGCGCGATGGCGGCCACGGCGGGAATGTCCAGCACGTCCAAGCCGGGGTTGCCCACCGTTTCGCCGAACAGCAGGCGCGTGTTGGGGCGGATGGCGGCGCGCCAGCCGTCCAGATCGCCCGGCGGCACGAAGCTGGTTTCGATGCCGAAGCGCCGCAGCGTGTGGCGCAGCAGGTGGTGGCTGCCGCCGTACAGCGCGGCGCTGGCGACGATGTGCCCGCCCGTGCCCATCAGCGTGGCCACCGCCAGATGCAGCGCCGCCTGCCCGCTGGCGGTGCCGATGGCGCCGATGCCGCCTTCCAGCGCGGCGATGCGCTGCTCCAGCACCGCGTTGGTGGGGTTGCCGAGGCGGCTGTAGACGTAGCCCGCGCGCTCGCCGTTGAACAGCGCGGCGGCGTGGTCGCTGGAGTCGAACGCGAAGGCGGCGGACAGGTGGATCGGCGTCGCGCTCGCGCCGGTGGCCGGGTCGGGCGCGGCGCCCGCGTGCAGGGCCAGGGTGTCGAAGCCGGGGTCAGCGTAGCCGGGCATGAAGTCTCCTTGGAAGGCCGGGGTTGCTTGTCCAAAGCCATTTATTGTGGGCTATATTCGCTTGCCTGCGCGCGCTTGGCAGGTGACGGAGAGAAATTCATGAAAGTCCACGACATCCTGCGCCTGAAAGGCGGCGCCCTGTACACCATCACCCCCGAGGACAGCCTGATGCAGGCCGCCCAGATCATGTCCGAGCGGGACATCGGCTCGCTGGTGGTGATGTCGCACGAGCGCGTGGTGGGCATCCTCACCTTCCGCGAAGTGATCCAGGCGGCGGTGAGCAACGGCGGCTCCTTCGAGGGCCTGTCGGTCTACCGCGCCATGGACCCCGGCCCGCTGATCTGCACGCTGGAAACCGAAATGGACGAAGTGCGCCGCATGATGCTGGACCGCCACGCGCGTTACCTGCCGGTCATCAACCGCCAGCAGTTGCAGGGCGTGATCAGCTTCTACGACGTCGCCAAGGCGGTGGTGGACAGCCAGAACTTCGAAAACCGCATGCTCAAGGCGTATATCCGCGACTGGCCGGAAGAGGATGAGAACGCCAAGAGTGCCGAAGCGGGCCCGGCCTGAACTGAACTCTGGCCGGCCTCGGTTGGCGCCAAACCGCCCAGCAATACGGGGCTGAGTGACTCCACAATGCGCGGCAAGATCCCTTGATCTTCTTCAGCCGCGCTGAAAAATCCAAGTGTCCTTCATGGGGGGGTAGCACACTTTGGTGGTCACGGCGCAGCCTTGCGCTGTCGTGGTGATTTCCGCGCGCACGATACCGCGTGGCAGCCGCACGCGCATCGTTACCCGGTTACGGTAGAACTCCACCAGGCGGTGCGTGGCTGGATCCTCCTCTGCCATCGCTGGCGGCAGCTCAATGTCCAGCCGGCCAGGCACGTCCACCAACTCCGCAGCAAAGCGATCCTTGTAAAGAATGTAGCCGGGAGCAATCCTGTACTCGAACTCGATTGCGTCGGGTCCGATGGTGTGCGAGGCGACTTGGTAGGCCAGCTCGGGCGGCAGCAGGTTTTGCGCGTTGACTACCGGCGTGGCGGCGAGTTGGATGGCGGAAGCGAGGATTGCCCAGGTGTGCAGTGGACGCAGGAAGCAGGCGGTCATGCGGGTCTCCTGAACAGGCGGCTCCAGTGCAACGAGACGTCACGCATGGGCTGCACGCCATCGGCAGTCTCGGCGCGCATGCTCATCAACAACGAATTGCGATCAGTGACGCGCCAGGGCTTGTCTTGGATCGATATCATGAACTGTTCTTCCAGCCATTCCAGAGCGACCTACAACTTGGCATTCGAGAACCTATCGAGCCTGCTGACGCTGTCCATCAACTTATCGTCGGCAATGTCCGGGTGGCCCCAGAGCTCGCGCGCCAACCCACACCCATGATGCCTTCCAGGCATGACAGCTTTCCGTAGCGGGCGGTCGAGTTGCCTGGAAGTCATCAGCCAAGTTGCGCAATGTATTTTTTGGAAATTGTAAAAATAATACAACTAGTCAAAAAATATAATTTTTTACGCAATACAACGAAAGCGGTTCCCGGCTTGTGAATTGCTGGCCCGGCGGACGCCTTCTTGTCGCCCGATGAGAGCCGTTTGACGAGCTCTGCCGCATGTGGAAGCCCCTCAGCCTCATCTTCTTATCCTGGTCATGATCTGGATCAGGACCGTGCTCATGACGATCGATCCGCAGACACACGAATGAACCCGACGTGCCCGTCGGTGCGGTACATCGATTGTCAATCCATCCTGAAGCGTCGCCCCCACGACTTCTTCGAGCGGCTGTAGTACGACGGCCGCTTCGAGGTCGGGCGCGACTGGGTGCGGATCAATAAAACGACAGTGCCGCGAGCAACCAGCCAGCAACGATGCGTTCGTTGTTGAATTGCAACGGAATTGATTGAAATTATACGCTAGAAAACAACGTAAACTGGCGTGCAATGATCCGTTCAATTCTGTTGTCCCTCATGATGGCCAGCGGCGCCAGCCACGCCATGTGCTTTGCCGAGGCGGCCGGTCGCTACAGCCTGCCGGAGGATTTGTTGCGCGCCATTGCGAAGGTCGAAAGCAGCAACAACCCGGAAGCGACCAACCTGTCGCACTACGAGCGCACCAAGACCTACGACATCGGCCTGATGCAGATCAACAGTTCCTGGCTACCGCGCCTGGCCCGCATGGGCATCACGGAAAAGATGCTGCGCGAGCCCTGCCAGAACGTGCTGGTGGGCGCCTGGATTCTGTCGCAACACCTGCGCGAATCCGGCGCCGACTGGAATGGCGTCGGCGCCTACAACGCGAGTTGCCGCACGTTGAGCAAGCCGGCTTGCGAAGAGGCGCGCAACGGCTACGCCTGGAAGGTCTACCGGGCACTGATGCGCCAGCGCAACCTGGTGCCTGAGGGCGCCGCGCCGACCGCATCCGTGCGCGTGGCCAGCGTCACCGCGCACGCTCAAGCACGCTTCATCCAGACGGTTGAACTCTCGCAGCCGGTGCCGGCTGGCGATGAAAACAACCAGGCGCCCGCGCAGGTGCCCACGCCCCATCTTGCCGCCGTGATGGCAGGCGCCGACTCGGATCAAGACCTGTCCGATGCCGACGACGACCAAACGGACGACGACTCAACCCACGAATGAGAAACCTCATGTCCAAGCAAGCTGACTTCATGCCGTCCACCGATCGTCAACGCAGCAAAGAAAAGGATTTTCATTTCGGCTACAGCCCAGTGCTGCTGCGAACCGAACTGAAGGACGAATTGAAGCGCTTCCGCCGCGAGCAAGGCTTCGGCCACGAATCGCATATTGAGCGGTGTTTGCTCTCGGCAGCGGTGGAAATGCTGCTCAACGAGCAATCGCTGCACCAGCGCTGGGTGGAAATGCTTGCCGAGGCAACGCGCAAGGATGTGTTTTTGGTCTCACAAGGTCGGTTTCGAGGCACGTGACGATGAATGACAACCGCCCATTCGCACACGTCCCGAAAACTCCCGGAAGGGGGTTTAGGCGCTCCGCAAGGAGCATGGAGGCGGTATCCACTGTGGAGAAAAGTATGGAAATGTTGTTCGAAAATCGGCAAGGCGCCGTGTCAAAGGGCACGGTGCTGGTGCTCTTCCTGGTCGGCATGCTGGGTGTCACGCTGGCGCAAGCCGGAACCACCGGGACCGAGTTCCAGGCGCTGCACACGCTGCTGACCGGCTGGGCCAACGGCTACCTGGGCAAAGCCTTGGCGGTCGCCGCCTTCCTGTTCGGCGCCGGCTACGGCGTGGCCAAGCAGACCATCGTTCCCGCCATCCTGGGCATCGTGTTCGCGATCGTGTTCGCGATCGGTCCGGGCGTGATCGACGGCATGCTGACCGCGACGATTTAATCGCCGTTAACCACCAGTCTTCGCAATGACGCAAAGCACTCGTGCTTACGCAACGGCGAAGAAGATCCGGTCATGAATGAAGAGCAGTATCACTTGTTGGTTCCTCGTTTGCTCGACGAACCGCCGAAATTCCTCTTTTGGAATTTCGAGGTGGCGCTTGTCTTCCTGGGTATGCTGTTATTTGGCATCATGGCCGGGTACTTCTTAATCTCATTCTTCGCTGGAATAGCCGCCGCCTACGGAATTCAAAAGATGATGGCCGGCCAGTCGAAAGGATATGGATTGCACGTCCTTTACTGGCATATGCCATTGAACGCTTTCAAACGCACGCCGCCGTCTTGCATTCGCGAGTTCGTCGGCTGAATTGAAAGGTATACCCATGAAAATCTCGCAACTCTCGGAAGACCTGGCCTTTCGCACTGGCGTCAAGAAAATCGTACAGATGCTGATGGTGGGCTCGCTGCTCACCAACTTCCTGCTCGCCACCGCCTTGGTGCTGGCGGATCGGACGCACCGTGAAACGCTGGTGCCGCCAGACATCAAGCGCTCGTTCTGGATCGAGGACTCGAACGTGTCGGCGGACTACCTGGAGCAGATGGCCACCTTCCTGCTGCAACTGGCGCTCGACAACACGCCGGTCAGCGCGGAATACAACGCCAAGATGCTGCTCAAGTATGTGGCGCCGGCCAGCTACGGCGAGCTTGAGAAGGACTTGTTGATCAACGCCAAGCGCCTCAAGGACGACAACGCCTCGACGGTGTTTTCGCCGCGCACGGTGATACCCAACGACAAGGAAAAGTCGATCGCCTACTCCGGTGTCCTCACCACCTACATCGGTGAGAAGCGGGTCTCCGAGGTGCAAAAGCACTACCTGGTCCGCTTCGGCTACTCCTATGGCCATATCTATGTGCTTGAGATGCGAGAAACCGATCCCAAGCAGCCGTTCACTGAACCGCCCGAGCAAGAACCGCAGGCCAAGAGCTGATCATGCCGAAGCACCACACATTTCATACCTTACGGCTGCGCGGCCTTCTCGGCACCACGGCGCTGCTGCTGGCCATGCCGGCTGCCTGGGCGCTGCAAACCGTCGATGTTTCCGATGGCAATTCCCACCTGGTCAAGATTTCCGCCAAGGAAATGTCGCGGCTGGCCGTGGAAGGCGGAAAAATCCGCCGCCTGGATTACGTCGACGGCGAGATGGAGGCCAAGAAGGACGACGACGCCGGTGACTTCTACATCCTGCCGCTGGTCAAAAAGCCCATCAACGTTTTCGTTAAGACCGCCAGCGGGCAGACCCATGCGCTGATTCTTCAGCCTACTGATATGCCGCTGGAGACCATCATCCTGCGCGAACCTCGACGACGCGACAGCGATGCCGGGCGAAGCGGGAGCGGTTCGACTCTGGCCGCCGGCTCGCTCGAAGGCGCGGTCAAGCGCCTGATGATCGCGATGGCCCGTGGCGACAGCTCGACCGAGTTCGAGGTCGGCGCGATCAATCAGGAGGTCGGCCTGTGGAACGAGGCCCGCTTCGTTCTGCTACAACGCTACGTCGGGCAGTCTCTGGTCGGCGAGCACTACCGCCTGACCAATGTGTCTCGCTCGATCATGCGCCTGGCCGAGCAGGAACTGTATAAGCAAGGCGTGGTCGCAATCTCGATTGAGAACCAGGTGCTCAACCCTGGCGAATCGACCGAGGTCTTCATCACCAGGGTGGCCACCGATGGTTGATGTATCCACTCGCGGCAAGATCGTCCGCAGAAAACAACTCCTGGTGCTCGGCGCGGTCGGCCTGGCGATCGCCGTGGCCTCGCTCAGCGCCTCGTACCTACTGGGACCGACCAAAAAGAGTGCCCTCAACCCGAACGACCAACCCAAGACCAGAACGCTCCTGGGCGGCAACGCGACCGACAAGGATGCCTGGAGAGTGCAGTCAAGCGCCGAGCTGGCCAAGATGTCCAAACGGCTGCAAGAGCTGGAGCAACGCGACAAAGAGCGTGCCGACAAGGACAAGGCGGATGCGGCAAAGGTGGTGACCGCGCCGGCTTCCGCGCCGATCGTGCCACCGCCACCGCCGCCACCCTCGGCGCCCTTCACGCAGATCGGCATCGGAGGTCAAGTGGTGCCGCCGCCCACGCGCACGGGGCAGATGCCAGCTTCCCCGGTCATCAACGAACGCCCGCACATCAAAACCATCGAGGACAGCAGCGGCAAGGTTGCCGCCGCTGCCGGAGCCAACGGTCTGGCGGCAGGAGCAGGCGCGGCGGCCAACAACGCCAACCGCAACGGCAAGCCGGGCGGCGCAAACAGCGAGTCGGGCCGCACGGCCAAGACCTACCTGCCGGCGGGCTCCTTCATCCGGGCCGCTTTGCTCAACGGCCTGGACGCGCCCACGGGCGGGCAGTCGCAACAGAACCCCCATCCGGTACTGCTGCGGCTGGAAGACAACGCGCAACTGCCCAACGGCGTGCGGGCCAACTTGAGAGGGTGTTTTGCCACTGGCAGCGGCCACGGCGATCTGTCCGCCGAACGGGCGTATATCCGGCTCGACCGGCTGTCGTGCATCGACGAAGACGGCGGCGCGATCGACGTGGCCGTGCGCGGCTACGTCAGCGGCGAGGACGGCAAGACGGGCATGCGCGGCAGGTTGATCACCAAATCGGGCCAGGTGATTGCCAACGCGCTGTTCACCGGCCTGCTGAGTGGCTTCGGCGAAGCGATGCGTCAGGGCTCGATGTCGACCACCTTGGCGACCGCCACCGGCGCGCAAACAGACACCGTGAACAACGCCGTCCAGTATGGCATCGGCACCGGCACCGGCAAGGCAATGGACCGTATCTCCCAATATTACATGAAGCTGGCGGACAAACTGTTTCCGATTATCGAAATCGATGGCGGACGGGTGGTCGATGTGATTTTGACCCAGGGCGTCTCGATCGAAAGAAAGTGATTCGCATCATGCATAACTTGAAAATTTTGATTTCCGCCACGCTGCTGGCGCTCGCCGGCGCCGCCTCGGCCCAGGCAACTGCTCCAGCGGATGCCAACAAGGAAGACTACTCGCTGGTGGCGCCGATTCCCGCCAACACGGCACAAGTCGATCCCGATGCCAGCGATAAGGCCGGCACGGCGGCAGCGGCTCACCCGCAGGAAGGCCAAAAGGACGACGCCCAGGCGGCTCCGGTGGAGGACAAGGAACAGAGCGAGATCGCGCCGCAGGACAGACCGGACACGCCATCGCAGGTCCTCGACAAGCTGACGCTGACGCCTCCTCCCGTGATTCCGGATTGCCTACAGTGCCTGCAACCAACCAACACCCTGGCCAATGTGATGGCGGCCATCGGCTACGCGGCGCTGTCTCCCGCCGATGGGATCGGACAGCTCCTGAGGATCGTTTTGAACTCAAACGCGACGACGCAAGGAAAGTGATTTTCATCATGAACACCACCAAGACTCTCTTCGCCGCCGCTGTGCTGGCGCTCGCCGGCGCCGCCTTCGCCCAAGACGCGACCACGGCGGACCCGGACATGATGCTGACCCTCAAAAAGCTGTATCCGGCGACCACTTTCAAGGAAGTCAACCGCACCACGGTGCCGGGCATCTACGAGGTCGTGATGGGCCAGAACATCGCCTATGTCGACCAGTCGGGCCGCTACTTCATGTTCGGCCACCTGTACGACATGCAAAAGCAGGAAGACCTGACGGCGGGCAAGGCGGACGCTGCCAGCAAGATCGACATCGGCCAACTGCCGGTCGGCGATGCGATCAAGACGGTCAAGGGCAACGGAGCACGCACGCTGTACGTGTTCAGCGATCCGGAGTGTCCGTATTGCAAGCAGCTTGAGCAAAACCTGGCCGATCTGTCGAACGTGACGATCTACACCTTCCTGTTCCCGCTGGAGGGCCTGCATCCGAAAGCCAAGGGCAAAGCGGTCGCCATATGGTGCGCCCAGGATCGCGCCGGCGCTTGGCAGGCGTTGATGCAAAAGGGCGTGGAACCCCAGGCCCAGGGCGCGGACTGCGCCAACCCGGTGGATCGCAACATCGTTCTGGCGGGACGCTTCGGCATCACCGGCACGCCGACCCTGATCGCCGCCGATGGCCGCAAGCTGCCCGGCGCGGCCTCGGCGGATCGGATCGCGCAATGGCTCGACAGCGGCAGCAGCGGCGGCAACGCCAAGGGAGCGATGCAATGACTTCCATGACTTCCTGGCGCATCGGCTCCGATGGCCAGGCGCGGGCCGCAAAGGATCCTCATTGCGTCGCGCCGCAACGGCAAGAACAGCAGGAACGACAGACTCCTCTGGATGAAACCTTCGGGCCGGAAGTCAACGGACACCGCTTCGTGATCGGACCCACCCATTCCGGCAAGACGTATTTCTTTCATTTCCTGAAACGGCGAACCCTGGAGGTCGCGGGATGCATCCGGATCAACGACAAGGGCCAGAGCTGCGCAGTACCGCGCAAGGCGATGTTCCAGGGCCCGGGCATCGCGTTGGCCATGGCGGCTGCGGCGCTGGCCGGTTGCTCCAACTTGAGCGGCCTCGATGCCAGCGACAAGTTCGCCTGTAGCGCACCCACCACGGGCATGAGCTGCACGTCGGTGTCGAACATCTACGCCAGTGCCAAGGCCAACACGCTGCCGGGTCAACGCCGGGTATCGAGCTTCAGCGACTTCAATGAACTGCCGCCTATCGTGCCGGAACCGCGCGGCAAACGCACGCGGGGAAGTGTCACGCCGGCAGCGCCAGCGGCGACCTCCGCCGAGTCGGCGTCGGCCAGGCTTCAGCGCAACTACGACACCCCCGGCAACGCGGCTCAGGTGGCTCTCGCCGGGGTGACCCCCAAGACTTCCCCAAAAACCATGAACGCGCCTAACTCGGGCATGCCCATGCGCACGCCCGAGCGCATCCTGCGGGTCTGGCTGGCACCCTTCGAAGATCAGGAAGGGGACCTGCACGACCAGCAGTATTTCTACGTGACGGTCAACAACGGCGCCTGGAGCCTGGAAGCCAACAAGCTCAACATCCGATCGCGCTTCCAGCAGGTGTACCCGCTGTCGCGCAACAACCCCGCCAACAACGACAAGGACACGCCGACGCCGCAGCAGGCTGCCGCGCAGACCCTGCCCGTGAGTCCCGTCGTGCAGTCGCAGATGGGCAATGCGGGCAGCGCGGGCAATGCATCGGATCAGAACCCATAACAGAACCCATAACAGCGAAGGATTGGACATGCTTGGCCCAATGCGCACCGCCCTGGATTGGTTCAGAAAAGGCACGACCAACTTCGAGGAAGCAGAGATTGATTTCGTCACGCCGCGACGCGACGACAAACAGCTGCCGATCAACCGCTTCGCCAGTTTCCTGCCCTACACCGCCTGGGACAAGGAATACCGGCTGTTCGTCATCGAATCGAACGAATTGGGCAAGCCCGAAGGCTGGGGCTTCACGCTGGAAGTGCAGCCACAGATCGGCGCCTCGCAGCAGATGGCCGATTTCATGGTGAACCTGTTTTCCAGCGGTGCGCCGATGGGCACCGGGTTTCAGGTCCAGATGTTCGGCTCGCCCGTGCTCGAAGACTTCTACGCCGGCATGCTGGGCATCACCGTCTCGCCCGAGCAATCGCCTTTCCCCGAGCAGGCCGAACTGCTGCGCAAGATCACCGAAAAGCGCATCGAGTATTACCGCCGAGGCGCCACCAGTGAGCTGTTCTCGAACTTCAACTACCGGATGCGCAACTTCCGCTGCAACATCTCGGTGGTGGTGCCGACGACGGACCTCGAAAGCGAAGGCGTGCGCCGGCAGATCGCGTCGCTGCGCCAGACGATGATCACCACGCTCAACCAGTACCACCTGTTCAAGGGCGAGTGGGAGCCCGAGCACCTGATCAACTACCTGTCGTTGATCCTGAATCCGCATCAGACGCTCGCCGGCGAATACCCCTGGCTCGAATACGACGACTCAAAGCAAATCCGCTTTCAGGTGGTATCCCCGGACACCATGGCCGTGGAAGACGAAAACCAGATCACCTACACGGGCGGCGGTTACGAGCCGGTCTCGATCCGGGCGATGTCGGTCCGCTCGTATCCGAGGATGTTCGGCCTCAACAACATCGGCCAGCTCCTGGGCTCGACCACCTCGACGGCGATCGCCTACCCCTGTCCTTTCCTGATCACGATGGGCGCGACGCTGCCGTCCTACGAGGCAGAGAAGAACAAGACTTTGATGAAGTCGGCCCGCGCGCAGCAGACCGCCGAGTCGCAGATGGGCAAATTCCTGCCGCACCTGCAAGAGGTCAACGAGGACTGGAAGATCGCCCAGCGTGCCTTCGATGAAGGCAAGGGTACTTGCAAGCTCTACCACCAGCTCCTGCTGTTCACCCAGCCGGAAAACCTTCAGCGGGCAGAGCAGTCGGCCAAGGCGGTCTGGCGCTCCGAAAAATTCGAGCTGACCTGCGATCGCAAGATGCAAAAGCAGGGCGTCTTGTCGTCCCTGCCGATGATGTTCGGGCCGCTGATGCAAAAGGATTTGAGGACCGCGCAGCGCCTGTCGACCAAGACCCTGTTCAACGCCGCCAACATGCTGCCGATCATCGGCGAGTGGACCGGCACGCCGCCGCGCACGGGACAGGAATACTCGATGCCGATCCTGACGCTGTTCGGTCGCAAGGGCCAGGCGATGGGCATCGACATCTTCGCCAACCCGAGCGGCAACTACAACGGCATCGTGGTCGGCACCTCGGGCTCGGGCAAATCGTATTTTCTCAACGACCTGACCTTGCGCACCCTGGCCACCGGCGGGCGGGTCTGGATCATCGACGTGGGCCGGTCCTACCAAAAGATGTGCCAGATGCTCGGCGGTCAGTACATCGAGTTCACCGACGAAGCCAACATCTCGGTCAATTTCTTCAGTCTGATCGACGACATCGATGAGGACATGGAGATGCTCAAGCCCTTGATCGGGCAGATGATCTCGCCCTCGCGCCCCTTGACCGATTATGAGAACGCCCAGGTCGAATTGCACCTGCGCTCGGTCTGGTTCGACCATGGCCACGCCGCGACCGTGGGTCACCTGGCCGAATCGCTGAAGAACAACTGCTCGATGGGCGGGCCGAACCCGCAGGGCGACGCCCCCGAGTGGCGCGAAAAGGTCGCCCACATGCCTTTCGAGGAACGACAGAAATACTGCGATCCTCGCATCCGAGACCTCGGGGTGCAGTTGTTCCCCTACACCGAGGAAGGGACCTACGGCAAGTATTTCCTCGGCCAGTCGAACATCGACTTTCGCTCCAACTTCATCGTGCTGGAGCTGGAGGAATTGAAGTCCAAGAAGGACCTGCAAAGCGTCATCATGCAACTGGTGATGTACCGCATCACGCAGGACATGTACGTCTCGGACCGCAAGCAGCCGAAGGTAGTCATCATCGACGAAGCCTGGGACCTGATGCAGTCCGGTAACTCTGGCGCGTTCATCGAGGCCGGCTATCGGCGGGCGCGGAAATACGGCGGCGCATTCATCACCGCCACCCAGTCGATCAACGACTACTACAAGTCGAAGACCGCCGAGGCCGCTTTCGAGAACGCCGACTGGATGTTCCTGCTGCGGCAGAAGGCCGAGTCGATCGAGACGCTCGCGAATTCCGGCAAGTTCATCGTCGACGACTACACCAAGACCCTGCTGCGCTCCGTAACCACCCAGGCCGGCGTGTTCTCGGAGATTTTTATTCGCGGCGGCGAACTGCCGCCGTGTGTCGGACGGCTGTTCACAGAACCGTTTTCCAACCTCGTCGCGTCTTCAAAAGCGGAGGATTTCGAAGCGGTTCGCAGCTTGGTCAATCAGGGTATGCACACGGAACAGGCCATTGAAACCATCCTGGCGCAACGCGCTCAGGACAAAGTTGAACGCACACAAAGGAGCGCATCTTGACCGCGAAACCCAAAGGTTCTGCGGCAACGCTGAACCTGGCAAAACACGCGTGGCCAGCGAAGGGCACCGGAGTTGTTTTTACCGCCCGCCAATGCCTGGCCGACTACAGCACATCGAAGATCGCTGAAGCCGTGCTCAAGCAAGCCAACTGGGCGATCCGCTGCACCAGCAGGCCGCGTCGATCTGAAAAATCGCACACACAAAAGGTTCACACACGATGAGCAACGAAGCAATTTTTCCAGGTCCTGGCCAGATACCGCCCGAGATGTCCCAGACGGACCCAGGCCAGCCTTACGGCGCGCTCTACCCGGCGAATCCGGACGACAGCGGCGCCGAGGTCAGGCCGCTGTCGGTGTACACGGTGGCCGCGATCGCGGTGTTCGTGTCGCTGGTGATCTCGATCGCGGCGCTGGCCGGCTACCACGGGTTTTTTGCCAACAAGCAGCGCATCGGCATCGTGGACATCACCGGCATCCTGGAAACCAGCGAGCTGATCTTCACCGAAAAGTTGTCTGCATTGTCTGGCGACAAGGTGACCGACGCGGACCGCGAGTCGGCTTATGACCTGGTACGCGATACCGGCAACAAGCTCGATGCCGCGCTCACCCAAATTCAAAACACCTGCAATTGCGTGCTGATGACCAAGGCGGCGGTGATCGGCAACGGCGCCATCGATTTCACCCCGCAGGTCAAGGCAGCGCTCGGCATCGACAAGGTGGACGTGCAAGCGCTGCAAGAACGGGTCCGAAATGCGATAGCGATCAAGTCACCGGGCACGAAAAACAAACCGAAATGACGCTCGACGCTCCCCAACTGCTGCTCTGGCTTCAGAAGCTGACCGACTCCATCCTGAAGTGGAAATGGGTCTGGATCGGCGGGGTGACCGCGCTGCTGGCGTTCGACCATTGGTTCACCCTGGGCTTCAATGCCTCCCGCAGCTTGCCGGATGCGGTGTACCTTGTTCACAAGCAGGACCACGATCTGCACCGTGGCGACTACGTGACGTTTCGCTGGCACGGCGGCGGACCGTATCAGCGCGGGATCAAGTTCACCAAGATCGTGCGCGGCCTGCCGGGAGATGTCGTGACCATGCAAGGGCACGATGTGTACATCAATGGCCAGTACGTCTCGACCGCCAAATACCGCGCCACCACCGGCCAGCCGCTGGAGCTCGGTCTCACCGGCGTGATTCCGCCAGGCTTCTACTACGTTCACGCGACGAATCCCGACAGCCTGGACTCGCGCTATGCGATCACTGGCTGGATCAAGGCCGACGCCATCATCGGCAAGACCCAGCCCTTGTTCTGAATTCAGGACGCCGCCATGAAACGCCGAATCCTGTTGCTGGCAACCCTGGCCGCCATCACGGTGCGCGCCGAGACTGTCGGGCCAACCTATCAGATCATCGAACCGGACATGCTCAAGGAAATCGAGCACAACCTGCGCGAGAAGGAACGCTCGGGCGAGCTGGCCAAGCTCCAGCAGGAAGCGATCCGGCGCTCGGAGCAGTCCGCCTTGCATCCCAAGCCGAACGATGGTCTTCACCGTACGCGCGAGCCGCGCAGCTACTACTTCGACCCGACCATTGTCGTCAACCAGCGCATCACCACGCCGGATGGCAAGGTGATCGCCGAACCTGGGCAGCGCTTCAATCCGCTCGATCAGGTGTCGCTGACGCAATGGCTGATCTTCTTCGATGCGCGCGATCCTGCGCAGGTGAGCAAGGCCGAGGCTCTGATCAAGCAAGCCGAGGGCCGGGCCAAACCGATCCTGACCGGCGGCTCGTACATCGACATCCAGAAGCGCTGGAGACAACCCGTGTTCTACGACCAGGGCGGCGTGCTGGTGCGCAAATTCGGCATCACACAGGTGCCCGCCGTCGTGATGCAGGAAGGCAAACGCCTGCGCATCGATGAACTGGCCGTTTGAAGAGTGATCGCGATGAAACGACTTGTCCAACACATCATCGCGGGGCTGGCGCTGGTATGGGGTTGTACCGGCTTGAGTTGGGCGCAAAGCAACCCTCCCATGCCACCCAGCTCGGCTGCTTCAGGCGCAGGCAGTGCGATGCCGACCTGCAACGGCAAGTTCATGAACCCAATCACGGACATCTGCTGGAGCTGCGTGTTCCCGCTGAAAGTCGGTTCCGCGACCATCATCAGCGATAACCAGGAAGACAACGGCAGCAGCGGCGGCAGCCCGGTGTGTATGTGCACCAACAACGGCATTCCCAAGGTCGGCGTAAAAATGAGTTTCTGGGAACCTTCACGTACCGTTGAAGTAGTACGTCAACCGTATTGCTTCCCATCGCTCGGAGGAATCACGATTGATGTTGGAATTGCTGCGGGCTGGCACGCACATCCTCATGCCAATCCCACCCCGGAAGAAACGCGAACACAAGCAACGTTTTATCAGGTGCACTGGTACATCAATCCGCTGCTGTTCTGGTTGGAGGTGCTGGTCGACGACAGTTGCCTGGAACAGGGCGTGTTCGATTTGGCCTATTTCACCGAGGTTGATCCACTGTGGGCCAGTAGCGAACTGGCGTTCATTCTCAATCCGGACGCTGCGCTGTTCGCCAACATCGTGGCCCAAGCAGCCTGCGCGGGAGATTGCGTGGCCGCCACGGTGGGCTTTCCGCTCAACACACTGTTCTGGTGCGCTGGTTGCCAGGGCAGCATGTATCCCCTTGATGGCTGGATCAGCGCTCATGTTGGCGGCGTGCAAGCCTCGGCGCTGCTGGCGCAACGGATGACCAACAAGATGCACCGCGAAGGTTTGATCTGGGCCGCATCCGGTTCCCAGGGGTTGTGCGGCTACTACGTGCAACCGATCATGGACAAGACCAACTACAAGTTGCAGATGGTCTATCCGGTGCGCAACACCGACAAGTGGTTCGGCAAGTGCTGTCATCCCTTTGGCCGCACCACCTCTATCTGGGGGGCAGGAAAAGAGTTCCCCTACAAAGGAGAGGATTTCGCCTACCAGCTCTTCCGCAAACGCGACTGCTGTCAAGCATCGTCGCTCACCAATTTCGCAACGCCATGAAAATGCTCGCACGCAACAGAGCAAAAATGCAGCTCACCAGCCTGTTCGCCAGCTTCATGCTGATGGGGAACGCGCTGGCGCAATTCACCATGCCGGACGACGAGGCTCTCAAAAATGCCATGCGGGCGGCCCAGATACGAGCAGCAAGCGTACTCGATACTGCTGAGCGCCAAGCGCAACCCAGCAGCGTTGTGCCGCCGCTGAAGGTGCCGCAATTCGACCCAAGGACCGCAAGCGGCACCGATCCGGCGGTACTGGCCGAAAAGTACAAGCAACTCGGCAAGCCGACCGACAGCGAAGCACCTGAACTGATCATCTTCGTCTCGGTGTCAATGCCCGTGGAATCCCTTCAGCGCATCGGTCAGCAGGCCAGGCAAGCCAACGCTGTGGTGGTCTTCCGTGGCTTGAAATTCGGCTTGCGCAAAGGCACGATGAACGATTCGATGAAGGCCATGAAGCCAGTGGTCGATACCGGCGCCGATGTCGAAATCCATCCGGAACTGTTCGAGCGATACAACGTGACGACGGTGCCCACCGTGGTGGTGGCCGCCGCACCGCAGGCAGGCTGCCAAGACAGCGCCTGCGCTGCGAAGTCGGCCTCGGTGGTGGGCGACGTGACGCTGGATTACGCCTTGGAACGACTGACGGACCGCGATGATGAAGTCGGCAGGATCGCGCGCGCGCGGTTGAAGCGCTTGCGCAACAGCTAAGAAAAGTTATAAATTCGCCGGATGATAGAATGACACGCAACATACTGAGTTTGCGAAAAATGGCGATGAACAAGCAAACGTTCCTCGTGAGGTTGGCACTCGGGTCCCTTTGGGTTCTGGGGGTGATGAGCGCGCAAGCACAAATGAGCATGCAAGATGCCACTCAGCAGGGCAACCAGCTCGGGACATCCCTCAATCCCAACATCTACCAAGGCATCACGACCAGCAACCCCGTCGACGTGGTGCCGCAGTACAACCCAGCCGAACCGGCGCAGACACAGTATTTCCAAGGTGGACAGGGTTCGATCGTGGCGCCGGGCACGGCACGCGTGGCCGCCTGCGCATCGCAATCCGATCCCGAGTGCCAAGCGGTCAACCTGATGAGCAAGGGGCCGCAGACCAGGCCGCAGTTCACCATCGCCAACGATGATCCATTGCTGACAAGAGTTCGTGGGTTAACAGCGAACGCAGGTAGTTTAGCAGGGGACATGATCGGGGACATTTTTTCGACCTACGATACCTGCACCACGACCACGACCACCACATCGCCAATTTACGAGACGCAAGTGTGCGATGAATTCGCAACCCTCGAAAACACCGTCTGCAAGATGGGGCAGGAGGTGATCGTCGATCCGAACTACGCATACAAATGCCTGGAAACCATTCAGTCGCAATCCAACGCCACGTGCAATGTTGGTCGAGTGGTTCAGGTCGATGCTGTTCACACTTACCAGTGTCAAAAGTCGGTGAACAAACTAGAAAATCTGACCTGCAATCGCGTACTGATCGTTAATTGCACGTGGCAGGGCGATTATTGTGCGCCCACGGGGATTACGCCTGGCACCGTTGTGGTCACCAACGGAAATTATACCTTCAAGATCGTTGGCGGTACAATTACATTAGAGAATAATATTACGGCAGTAAATTCACGTACCCAAGCGACGTTTGAATTCGATATACAAGGCGCTAATAAGTTGGGAGTTTTCGAAATAACCGAAATTCATTCGGATAACTGGGTGGGTCTGGTGGTCAATGGAACATATATTGGTACGCATTCAAGGTATTTTCTGGATAACAAGATGCCAACCTTTAATAGGGCATCGGATCGGCTGGAATTGGTCGATAAGGAAATTGGTGTGGGAACTGGTTTTATTATAAAACAAGTTCAGTATGGTCCGGGTCCGAATGACTACGCCAACCCGGAAACAGGATTGAATTTCACTTCGTCGGAGTCGGTCGATTTGCGTCCCTATCTGGTTGAAGGTGGAAATAAAATCACCATGTACGTTATCAACGGTGGAGGACCTGGAAATGGTACGGTCACCATCACCGCCAATCAAAAATGCGAACCACTTTGCGAAGATAGCTGGGATAATCAATGTGCCTCACTGGAAGCCAGGAGTAATTGATGATATTGCGCATGACCAATAAATATACTTGCTGGGTTAAATATGCGCTCTTGGCATGTGTGTTCATGTTCGCAATGCACGCTCAGGCCGCTGAATGTCATAAAACAGGCACTGTTTGTGCTGACGGCCCGGCCACGCGCGCAGTCAATAACGCGGAGGTTTACCGTGATTGCTGGCGCTATCAGGATACCTACGAATGCGTGACACCGGACTATGTTGACTATTGCGCGGGTATTCAACAAACGGCAGGCTGTACGCAAAATGGATCGGTGTGTTCGTCCAAGGCGCCCGATGGAACTTGCTTGGTATATACGAACACCTACAGTTGCAGCTCTACTGTAGCGCCATCACAAAGTGTCGTAGAACTGAATGCCAGTTATACGATCCGAACCGATACCATAGATCGCGCAGAATGCGCCAGTTATGACAGTAATGCATCGTGCAAGCTGGCGCAACAGACATGCACGGAACCTGGCGGCACAAGGAACATCAACGGCCAGGATGTCTACAAAGACTGCTGGAAGTGGGAATACAGTTACACCTGTGTGGCTCAGGATTACCACGATTATTGCGTGCCACTGCGGCAAACCGCCGGTTGCAGCGAGGTATCGAACACCTGCACCTCCACGCTGACTACCAACACCTGCGCAGAATATGAACGGACGTTTCGCTGCGACGGCAGGCAGGGCGATCCATTACCGGCCAACATCACTTACCTGAACACTCAATACACGATCTCCCAAGACAAGCTCAATACGTCTCAGTGTGATCCAAGTAAGAACAATCCGAACTGCTCCCTGGCTGCGCATACTTGTACACAACCTGCGGCGACACGAAACATCAACGGTCTGGATGTCTACAAAGATTGTTGGGAATGGAGTGACGAATATACATGCGCATCAGATGTCTTGCAAAATGACTGTGCAAATTTGCGTAGCAATCCAGGCTGTACTGAAAAAAGCGCTACATGCGAAGAAAACCTACTAGATGGCCAGTGCGCCTATCGCGAACATGTTTTCCAATGTATTATAAAAGACGGAACGAGCAAGGATGTGACGACTTGTGGCAACGGCATCTGTGTCTACGGCGTCTGCACGGGCACCAATACGACTCCGGATTCCGATTTTGGAAAAGTAATTGCCAACATGGAAGCTCAGCGTGAGATGGGGACATATTTCGACCCAGATAAAGGACAGCTATTTATTGGCGAGGCTGCATTTTGCTCAAAACCTGCGAACCTTACGAATTGCTGTAAGGCTACAGGCGGTGGTGCCACGGCATCGAATAGTTTCCTTTTGCAGGGAACCAAGATGATTGGCAATGAAGCCATACGGTTTATGGGATCTTCATATATGTACGATACATTATCGAACATGGGTGTTTCCACTGAGCTGCTTTCTCATTTATATAGCGAAGCAGCAATAAGTGGAGCGGCTGAATTTAATTTATTCGAGGGGGCAAATTTCTATGGAATTTCTTATGCCCCAGCTGCTACGCCACCATTTGCCTTCGATCCATATTCATTCGCCATCGCCATTGCTATTCAAATAGCAACAAAATATTTGTCATGTACACAGGAAGAACAGCTTCTCGGCATGAGAAAAAATCAACGCTTGTGCACTTACGTGGGCGGCTGGTCGTCTGGGATATTTAGTACGCCGCATGAAGGATATTGTTGCTATAACAGCCGGCTCTCGCGAATCATTAATGAACAAGGGCGACTGCAACTTGGTAAAAGCTATGGGGCGGCACAAAATCCAGATTGCAGTGGCTTTACTCTGAGTGAAATTGATAAACTTGATTTTGGAAAAATTGATTTATCCGAATTCATAGACGAAATTTCGCCAAATGACCTCAAGACGAATTTAGCAGTTGATCGCGCTCAAGATGCTGTTCAGAAAACGTTCACTACTCCTTCGAATTATTTTAACTCGACGCCATAATGATCATGAAAAAATTCTTATTTTTATTCTATATTCTGCTCTGCGCTTCAGTTGCAGCAAGGGCTGCTGAAATCAGTGCATCGGGCGCTAATTTATTTAATCTTGATGTATATAAAAGCAGGCCGGTTTATATTGAATTTTCTTCTAGTCCAAAAATGACTGAGAAATTGAATCAGAATTTCAGTGATCTTGGTTTCAAGCTTGTTTCGAATTCTGATGATGCTGATCTTAAAATCAAAATTGTCGTTGGTTTTTTCTTTCAAAAATCGCACGGGAATAAAGTTCAAATTGACTTCGGCAAAGTGGTCGAACAGGCCGAAGATGATATTCTGACTAAAAAAGCAGAAGAATCAGTAAAGTATTCTACGGGCGCTGAGCGTGCGCCACTTTATCAATGGTTGCGCGGAAATATGAGTGCCAATATGGTTCTCGGCGCTGGAATCGTCGAAACCATTTTTAATCTTACCGGAATTCGCGCGAAATTCAATAAAATGATTGCTGGAGATGAACGGGGCTTTTGTCTGGGTACGGCAGAAATGTGTAAAAACTGGAACCAATACGTCCAGCAGATGCGGATGGCCGCCATCATCGAACCCAAGGGCGGCAAGCAGATCATCGTCCGGGCTCAGGCCGCCACCAGGGACGATGATCTCCTTCCTGAGCCGTTGTTTCACGAAGCCATGGCTGAACTGACGGCTCGACTGCTGCCGGAACAGACTTCCTCGGACGGTTCCCCCTCCCAGGCGGCACCGGCCTCTACGCTGCCCGCTTCAGACACGATGAATGAGCAGGGGGTAGCGAGTTCGGCCCAGACCGCCCCTTCTTCAGCACCGGCGGCAAACGTCCCATCGAGCGCATCCCAAGAGCCTGCCTCGACCGTCACTCCGCCCAGCCGGCCTGGCGCCGTAGCGGCCCCGCCGCACGTGCAGCCAGCCATGGACACGAAGAAGGAGCAGGGGGGAGTGGTTTCGTCCCAGGCTGCCCCTTCTTCAGCACCGGCGGCGGTCGTCACATCGAGCGCATCTCAAGAGCCTGGCGCAGCGGTCGTTCCGGCCAGTCAGCCAGCCGTCGCTGCCTCCAGGCCCGTGATCATCAAACGGCAGCAGGTCTCACCGCAAGCGGGTGATCGGTGAACAGCAACTACTTCATTGTCCTGGCCCTGGCGCTCATGAGCAGCCAGGGCGCCCTGGCGCAGCAGGCCGACATCCACGATGCGTTTTTCCATGCCCTTCAGTCGCCTGCCGGGGTCTACAAGGGAGAGTTGAAGGGTGACCTGGCCACCTACTTGCAGCGGCAAGCCAAAACGACGGTGCCTGTGCTGATCTCAGTAACGACCCTAAAGACCTTCGATCAACCGGGCTGCAAACGCTTGCAGGGAGAAATCTCGATGCCAGGGTATACCTGGAAGGACGCAAAGACGGGTGCTATCAATTCTTTCTCCTACAAAATGGCGATGAACCTTTGCCCAGATGGTAGCGGACCCATGCCTAAGTTAGAAAAACAGGCACCCGACAAACAGAGGGCAGCAAGCCAGTCAAATCAACAGCCATTGAAGACCAAGGCCATAAATTCAAAAATCAAGGCAAAACCATGAGAGAGGTAATGAAATCCGTGAAGGCCATGCAGGAGGTTTTACGCGTGGGCATACCGTATTGGCTCATTTTTGCATCTATGTTGATAGTGGTTGACTTCACGGATTAAGTTCTCTTGAAGGTCATGTATGTTTTATGTATGTTATGGCTTTTCTTTGGGGTTCATATTGTTTTCAGAAAGCTTCAAGTACTTTCGGTGCAGGATACCGAAAGAGTGGATTTTAGAGGCGCTATTCGAAATCTGTATTGTGCAGCTTGGTGGCCCTGGGATGCTTGGCAAAGAAAATATTCAATCAGTGATGAATGGAAAAATTGATGGAATCGCTTGTTTTCCATGGCTGTTTGGAAAACGTCGCTTTGCAAAAAATTGATCTCATCTGATCGAAGGCGCCAACAATGAAACATGCCCGCATCATCCACGGTGTCCTAGCCCTGGCTTTAGGTTTGACTCTTTCGGGAGGGATTTTCGCGCAGGAAGATGATGAACCCGCCGGCAACTGGTGGGAAATGAGTCCTTGGACCAACCCGGATCGCGGATTCAATTGGTATCCGCCTGACCAACAGCTGAAACAGAAAAAAAAGAAAGAGGACCAAAAAACTGAGCAGAATAATAAAAATATTAGAGAGATGACAAGCATTGAGGATATAAAGAAAGAGGTGGTACGTTTGCGCGATGTGGCAATCTTGCAGCCAACTGCTGAAAATATTCACGCCTACCTGGATGCCAACAAATACATCATGGACAAGTCTGCATATTTTGCGGATATGTGGCAACGGGTAATGTGGCAAAATCCTGATGTAGACTATAACGCGAGAAGTCCGCAAGCTACTTTCGCCTTGAATGAAGTCAAAACACAACAGGAGATAAGTACCGATGACCTGATGAATAAACTGGCCGGCACGCATGGTATTTTATTTTTCTACCGTGGAGAATGTCCATTCTGTCATATGCAAGCGCCAATCTTGAAGATGCTTCGGGATAAATATCATATTGAAGTCTTGGCTGTAAGTGTAGATGGAACATCAATAGATGAATTCCCGGATGCTAAAACTGATAACGGCATTTCAATGTATGTGACCGAAGGGGCGGGAATCGAGGTGGTTCCATCGTTATTTCTTATTTCCCGAGATCAGAAAGAGGTCATCCCATTGGGGGCTGGCGCAATAGCAATGGATGATATTGTAAATCGCATACGAGTTCTGTATTCAACGCAGCCTGGTGAAAGATACTGAGGAGTATGATGATGAAAGAATTTTCAGTCCGGATAAACAAAATTATTGCAGCAATTATCAGCGCTGGAATGACTGTGACTATGGTTCCAAATGTCCAGGCTGCAAGTTTCATGGAGGATTTTTTCAATTCGGCTGGTGCGGCAGTCAACACAACGCCGGCACAAGCATATAAGACACAAACGCAAGTAGGAGTGACGGGTGGCAGCATGGTTTTCAGGGCGCCCGTGCGGACCTTTAGGCCATTTTCAATAACGCCGCCATCGCTTAAGTACGGTTGTGGAGGTATTGATATTTTCATGGGGTCCTTCAGTCTCATGACACGTGATCAATTCATTCAATTTATGAGAAGCGTAGGACAAAGTTTGCCTGGCTTGGCTTTCAAAGTGGCACTTGAAGCAATGTCACCTGAAATGGCGAAAAATATTCAAGATTTCGTGAACATGATCAATCATTTCAATCAAATGTTTACGAATTCATGTCAGACTGCAAGTTGGCTCATGGATAAAAGTGGGGCAACTCAATGGTTAGATACTCTTGGCCGAGAGGTGAGCGGATATTTAACTGGGGATGGAGTTGTTTCAGACACAGGTGCTGCGAATGAGAAAATCAGAACAGATGGTTCAAGTACAATCAACTCAGCCAAGCAAATATATAATAGCGGGAATTTTCTAACAGATTCGGCTGAAATGAATATTTTATTCACAATACTCAATTCAGGAGAATTGCAAGGGCTTGTTCAGAAAGAGAAAGAGCTAATCATGTCCATGGTTGGCACGCTAGTTCTAAAGAAGGTTGAGCCGTCTGATCCAAACCAGAAAGCAGATACAACTCTGGCCCCACTACCATATCCAGGATTTCTTGATGTTAATCAATTTGTTGGAGATCCGAATACTGTCACTCAAGAATTGGGGGTCTATTCCTGTAATGGCAATACTGATGAATGCTTAGATGTTCAAGGTGGGCCAAGTGATAAAGTTCCAATGAAACTTTTTGCGCGTCTTATATATGAAAAAATGACAGACCTTCGAGATGCAATTATTAATCGAACTGACCTCCAGTCACCTCAATTATTAGATTTGCAATATATCACAACTACCAGCTCTCTCCCGATTTATAAGATAATTCAAATTTCCGCAATGCCTGATAAAAAATACTTGGGTGAAGATTTATTGCTTAATTATTCGCAGGCCGCCGGATTAGAAATGGCTTCACATTATGTGGAATATATTGCGGACAGCGTGCGTCAACTTGCATCTGCCGCCCAGCATCAAACAGTAAATGGCAAAAAAGGCGAAGAAATTCAGAAGCTACTCGATAGAATCACTGTACTACGTGGTCAAGTTCAAAAGGCTAGAACTGAAATTTATCAAAAAATTGATAAAAGTGCGTCTCTTATCGATCAAATCCAGCATATTGAACGTTCAATTTATGGAAATTTATCTTCGAATCTTATGGCGAATTTAAATTTCGGTAGGTAGAAGGTTTGTATGTATACGCTCTATTCATATTGGAACGCGGACCAAGTAAGAACGGTATTGAACGCTTTAGCGCTCATTATGAATGGAGCTGACTACCTTGGATTGATTAAAGCGGTTAGTATTGTTGGTCTG
>Ga0123357_10001735_pt1 | contig 23534 bp, 9 predicted proteins | sample TergutEmb28metaG_FD_89873 | JGI IMG/M metagenome (GOLD analysis project Ga0123357, IMG submission 89873) | Embiratermes neotenicus P4 segment gut microbial communities from Petit-Saut dam, French Guiana - Emb289 P4 | ecosystem: Host-associated > Arthropoda: Insects > Digestive system > Gut ... | reverse complement strand
CTGTGTTGGGTGTTGTGTGTTGTCAGGTAGAGGTCTCTGCGACGGGCTGATCACTCGTCCAGAGAAGTCCTACCTACTGCGATGCGTCGTTGTGTGTGATCTAGAAACCTCAAGCATGAGGAGGCCATGGCCCACGTTGGGCCGCAGCGCCAAATGAAATTCTTCTTCTTATTATTATTATTATTATTATTATCATAATTATCATTATCATTATCATTCTCCACTTCCCTTACTTCACAGCAGTTTATTTAATTCTCAAAAGGGAGGGTTGACGCTGACCATGCACTTCTTATTCACTGCTCTGTCAAAAACATTCTAACTATAACGCATATATTAAGTACTACTGCTTTCTGCATTACAATTAGATTATTATTATTATTACGTATATCCTTTATGCAGGCTATTTATAATTATATAAATAGAAACAACCCATGGTTCCGGGGTATATCGTGTTGCAGATATTATATAGTTACAATTTATGGTACGTGATGTCATTTTCCATGCTGAATGTTCTGTATTTTATACACATAATTTTCTGAGTGTGTGTACAGTGCCCAATATGGCTGTGGTCTGTAGTTCCTTGATTTTGTGCCTTCCCATTACGTTATTAAGGTATTTTCTTAATTAATTTGAGATGGTTCCAGCTTCCCGATCTATTACTGTTATCACTTTTGTTTTTATATTCCACATGTGCTGTATTTCTGTTGTAAGCTCTTTATGTTTTAAAATCATTTCATTTTCTTTCTGTCTCCTGAAACTGCGACATCAGTTAACATAGAGGATCCTTTTCCATTACCAATGATTACGACGCCCGTTTTAATTATTATTATTATCATCACCATCATCGTCGTCGTCGTCATCATTATCTGCTTTATGCAGGGTATTTATACTTATATTTCTGAGACAAACTATGTCCCTAGGGAATACAGTGTTACAGCTATTTTGTTGTTACTATTCATAGTGCTTATATCGTTAGTTTCAGTGTTGAATCTATTGTACTTTTACATTAGTACTTTCCTAAGTATGTGTGCAGTGCCCAATATGGCTGTTTTCTGGAGTTCCTTGAATTCATGTTTTCGTGGTATGTTGCTCGCGTATTTTCTAAATGACTTTGAAATAGTCCCAGTCGCCCCTATTATTACTGGTATCACCTTTGTTTTTACATTCCACATGCGTTGTATTTCTATTGTAAGGTCTTTATATTTTAGAATCTTCTCGGTTTGCTTTTTAATCACATTTCTGTCTCCAGAGATTGCAACGTCTATTAACATACATGTTCCATCTTCATTATCATGGATTATACTGTCTGGTTTGTTGTTGAGGATAGATCTGGCAGTTTGTATTTGTTTATTATTATTATTATTATACATTCTGAAAGGACACAAGGAAGAGACATATAGTTCTGCCTTCGCTATTGATTATAACTAAGAAATTATTTCATTTGGATAAGAAATTACACATGACCATCTTCGGGTTAGACATTTCTCCTGTTAAAAATGGAACCAAAATATCCAGAAGAGAGTTCAGGAATCTTTCGCCTAGCCAATTTTAACGTCGATTTAAATCCGCTTTTTAAAAATGAATTATTCAGCAAAGGCTTACTTACAATTACAAGACGCCGCGTTCTTTAGCTTACATTTCAGCTTACTTTTGTTGCACACGTAAAATCTGGCCAGGAGGAGCTAATAAAGATTTACTGACGCAGGGTTAGAGCACTGAAGGAGGTCATTCACCCCTTCAGAAGATTTAGACTAGAGAGGGCGCACCGCACTTGGTTTTAAATCTCAATTTGGGAGATGAGGGAAGCCTATCCATTTCTTCATGTGCCCTCTGCCAAATATTAATACGTTATGAGAAGCATTAGTGCGTCTTTACCTACACAATAGCTACCGGAAAAGTCTAATAACGCTCCTGCATTCGACAGAGATTCGTGTTTCCTGTGACATTTAACTCCCATTTCCTAGGCCCGTGCTTTTTCTGTCTAGTGTTGTGTAATAAAACCCTGACTTCAAGAACCCCGTCAGTCTCACTGATGGAACACAAACCCTCTCAGCTTTATATTGTCTCCGACTTCCAACTCACACCAACCATTTTCCTACCATATTTCTCGCCCCGCACTTCAATGCGCCTATCAGTCTCCTCATGTTTATCTCTGCCATCCGAAGCCAGTAAATGTCAGACGCGCTTCAGCTCGATAGTGCATAAGGTGCCAGAGTTCACATGTACTGCAGCAGACTATTTACGTTTGAAACAATACAAACAGGATGCAGTTAAAATAATGGTTTTGGGTCTACTCTGAATCTCAGAATAATTCGCGGTTTGTGGTACAAAATAAATCAGTAAATTTAATTTTTTCCTGCAAATCAATTTCAAAATTCGAAGAAGTTTGTACTGAATGCAAAATTTAAACCTTTATCTTTCATACACCGCAATAAGTAGTGAGTCGAGACAATGTCGTTCGGAAATGCTTAAGAGAAGAGACTGATGGGTCATATTACGAGGGTTTTCGTGCAGAGTTCTTGTATATTCCCGTAATTCGAGTCTTATAACAAACATACCTTTAAGGTTATGTTTAGGTGATAGAAGTTTGTAATCCAACGACAGCTCAGCTCAAGGGTTAAAATTTTTGTTTCTTGCATAAATATTGCTGAATCGAATCCTTATTTAGCTAAGTTCAATTCCTAACAGTTATTATGTGGATCATAAATCACAATCAGTCAGAACCCTTGTATGTTTTAAAGCACAGAGTACGTTTCAGCTACAAGGGACATCAACAGGTAACAATAATAAAAATATTTATGGAACGTTACGGCTGTATTTTTTATAAATATTTTTCTTAGTGGTACCTGACGATGATCCTTGCGACCGACGTATGTTTTATGTTTGAAAGTGTATAAAGCGCTACAAACGAAAGTGATATGACTGACGACTCATATAGAAGTATCACAACGAACTGTCTTACAATAAAGTTTCTGTAAGAATTACTATTTTGACTGTAATTTTGGTAAGAGTAGATGGGAGGATAATATTAAAATAGATCTTCAGGAAATTGGATGGGGGAATGGACTGGATTGATCTGGCTACGGATAGGGACACGTGGCGGGCTCTTGTCAACGCGGTAATGAACCTTCGGGTTCATTAAAATGCGAGGAATTTTTTTACTAGCTGAGAGCCGGTTAGGTTCTCCAGAAGGACTCTGCTCTATGGAGTAAGTCCAGTATTGCAGGGCACAATTTTAGACAAACGCCCCACTACCATACGCGACTAAGGACCCTATGTTATGTAGTCGTTACAACTCGTCGGTCTTTGTGTCCTCTGTTTTGTAGTTACTGACTGCAGAAAATCGGAAGCTGAGATCTTGTTTCCTCCAATGGCACAATACCCGTAAAAAGATACAGAAGTAATAACTCTTTCGGTTACAACGTTGAATTTTATGAAGAAAGTTTGGCAAACTCTAAGCGTTTTCGCAGCTCTGCGGTACGCGTAGTAGAAACAGCGTACACAATTATTTCTAAATCACGACACAAGGAGACAAATATTCCACCAATGTCTCTTTGTCACATGAGCTACATTTCATGCGTTATCACAAGAATGCAGAAGTAATATTTTATACCAGCTGTGATATGAACGTAATACACATTTTAAAAACAGAGCGTGATGCATAAAATAAAATCAACTCTGAACCGAATTTCGTTACTTCTTTGTCAGATGAAAACATTTTAGAACAACGTAAATGTACCTAATAGTCTATTTTATACAACATAAATCCGACAGTTTTCGTTTCGTATAGAACCATTTTCAGCGAGTCAAAATATCACAGAAAATAGCATACATATGACATGCATGCATAAATCATATAGATATTATACAAATTATAAAGCAGTTCGATGCCATGTGTCAGTATAATGCTGGTTACGTTCACTGTTTAAAAAATACATGTATACAAATTTTGGCTAAGACTGTGCTTTTAAAATTACTAGTTTAAACAGAGCATCAAAATAATTTTAGATTGATATGTCAAGATTAAAATAATTGCGTGTTAAAATACATATAGATGTATGTGTTCAAGAGATTAGCGTGCAAACACACTCTTTATATAATTATTTGCCTGTCGTATCAGCGGCAAAAGGAAGTTCTCCATTCCTGTGTAAGAAGTTCCTATATAGTAATGGAGAATTTTGATTAATATAAATAAATAATTTAAACAACATAATGTAACGACGTAGAAGACGATGCCTGTTTGTAGTCACAGCTGAGATATTGTACTAAAACCAGACAAAACGAGCAAGCAACGGAAGGTCAAGTTTCTTAGACGCAGATGTTTAAGACATAAAATTGTCTGTGTATTCTATTTCCATTAAGGAAGAAGGCATAAATCGCTCCTTTACAACACCCAAGTTTTCTTGGAAAGACACTGAATTAATCTGTAAGTGGAAATGAAAATCGCACAAAAAATACTGCTTCTTGCACTGCCTTGTGTGGCTGGTTCCAGTGGCCGTACGGTCTAAGACGTAGGTCTGCGGCCGCTCGCCTGCTGAGATTGTGGGTTCGACTCCCACCGGGGGCATGGAAGTTTGTCTGTTGTGAGTGTTGTGTGTTGCCAGGTAGAGGTCTCTACGACGAACTGATCACTCTTCTAGAGGAGTCCTACCTACTGCGATGCGTCGTTGTGTGTGATCTAGAATCGTCGTGAATGAGGAGGCCCTGGCCAACTGGGGGGCTGTTTCGCCAAAAACAGACAAACAAACAAACAAAATGCTTTGTATGATAGCCCGTTATACTAATTTAGAATTTGTAAAACATTCTATACAAAAAAAAACTTCAAGATGAGATATGTTAGACTATAAAAATATCTTCCATGCAAGTAAGTGTTAAAATTATATAAATATTCATTATTAACGATATAACGTATTTAGTTTTGCTTAGATATAAGTGCACTTATTTACATATGTACATCTAGTGGATTAAGACAAGCACTGAAATACGCGCATGGGAATAATATATTTTCAAGTACTAATTACCGAAAGTAAGCTGGTAAAACAATGCATTTTCCTGGAACTTATTACTGTTTACTTGTTTCAGTACGGAAGTATTTACAACCCAATTTAATTTGATTTTCCTCAGAGTCGTTACTGTATTACGGAACAACCATAAATGTACATTTTCCCTTAGCATTATACAAACAACGGTACGAATTCACTCAGTATTCAAAATTGTAATTACCTCGTGTCAAAACAAAGGAACACAAATATTTGTCAGAATTAGCAGACTATAATTAGTGCTGAGTGATTATAGTTTACGGAAGACCTATCGAAGTCGTGTAGAGAAAAGTACAATTTGCGACATAAAATGTGTTTCTAATGTGCATGGATAAAAAAGTTAGGAAATAAAATTTAGTTTAAAGCATGTATCATATATAGGCACATTAAATATTAATCAATATTGTCGAAATATAATAATATAGGAGCATGCATACTATTGACACTATTGCTGCTGCTATTACTACTACTGTTGCTGCTGCTACTGCTGTTGGTGCAACTGCTGATTACGTTGGCGACAAAAGAGAAAGTAGAAAAAATATTTTTCACTGCATAATCCAAAACGTCGCAAGTATGTAAATAATGGTTTTCAAATTGCAGTAACATTTATTACCATTTAAATAACCTTCCGTCTCTACCAATATAAATACTATGTTACAATGTGCAGATATAATTACTCGTCAATCATTAATTAAAACCGACTTTGTAAAAGAAGTCTCACTAATAATAGCTATTCAGTTCCTAGACCAGTTATCGAACATTTCCAAGATTACTGCAGCTTCTAATAAATAGTCATTGTTGGCCTAAGCAATAGGATATCTTAGGAAGTCGCCATGCTAACTGCACTTTATTATCTCTGAATTATCTGAGTATATAGAGGAAAGGTACAGAAACCTTCCTCAGGGTAGTCTGTCAACTCTTACATCTGTCTGTACTGATCTACACGTCATTGATAGAATATAAAGGCGTAAAGATAAGAAATGGTGTTCATCTTAATTGTCCAAAATTAATGACCATTCATCCACGCCACTGGAAAATTCATATTTTTTATATACGAAATAAAGTCGTCAAATAACCTAACATGTACGTACATGTGGTGAATGGAGCCTAATTTAGAATGGATACGACGCTGGCATTATGTGGCCCCTTAATAGATACAAGACTGCTAGTAAGATTATTTGCTTTATATTATGCTAAAATTAATAATTAATAGTTAATAACATTAATACCTCCTATTTGTGAAAAAACTCTGTTTTTTCCTTTCGGAAAACTATGCGAAACCTCAGTAAAATATACATCAATTATTTATCCAGCGGCTTTTTCTTGAATTAAAAATTTAGTTTTCATAAAGCCATCACCACGTTTTACACACTGCTGTATTTTTTATCAGCATACTCATTTCGCACCACATGCTGTCGTAAGTGTCTCTTGTACAGTCATCCAAATGCTTACCAAAATTTTGCAACTACCTCACCCAAGTCCCTCTCTTTTAATTCTAAAAAGATCCTAAATTATGAGAGACCGTAGAATTTAGAACTTAAAAAGGATAATTGTCACTCTACAACAACAACAACAACAACAACAACAACAGCAACAACAATAATAATAATAGTAATAATAATAATAATTTTACAGTTTTTCACTTACTCTCACATTTTGATACAGTTACTTCTTTCAGAAATTTTTGCTAAATCTCTTCTTCGCCATTTCTTATTTTCGCATTTCGCATTTTCCCTTATACAGAATACAAAATATATCAACAGTTGAAGGCTTATGGAACCACAAATGCACATAATAGCTATACACACAACTGTGAATGTCAAAATGCAACACTTATATCAATATAATAAATAGAAAAAAAAGCATCCTTTAATTTTTAAAGATCCGGAAGCAGTAATTTTTTGAAGAAAAAAATACACAACACGACCTCAAAATTACAATGAAGAAGCAGAGACTGATCACGATAAAAGGATTGAAATTACGAGAAACGGTGTTCAAAGTAAGTGAGCAAATGACAAAACACGTGATAAGGAAACAAACGAAATGAATGCAGCCAATGTCTGTCCAAGCGAGAAAGGTAGTGTAGCAATATTTATTTAACGTTATAAAAATTCAAATTATAGAAACAAATCTCTTGTTAAAACATCGCAGAAAAACAAACTGTGGAGGCATGTAAAAACAGCAGGAGTTCGACATGTTTCAATATATTAAAATAGCGGCATACTTGTAAATAATACTGAGAATAAAAATAGAAACTGCGATTTCACATTCTAAAACTTCAAAACTTGCACACTCTGCAAGAATTTTCGAATTCAAATGTTAGAAAGCAGATACATCGCGAAGAAGGTGAATGTCTTACGCTGCATTTTAGATTTTGTTTGAATTCGACTGCGAGAATGGTGACGCAAGATTCTGAGTAACGTACATTGATATGTAGTACAGTACTGGTCAAAATGCGTATAGTTTTGCTTCCAGGAATATATATTTCCTTAAAAATGTCGGTAATGAAGGGGTTATGTTTTTTTTTTTTTTGTTAATAGAAGACGTGTTCGAAAGTAAGTAATAGCGGAAACATGAAACAGTTTCAGCCCAGAAAATTACGTTGCTACTTAATTTTATCCTCATGTAGCATTAAAAACCAACTTAATTTAATAAAATCAGGCTCACGATGATGAAAAAAGAGCCATATTCTGTTAAAGGTGGTTTACGTAAGCCGCAAGACAAGCCTGTCAGCTCCGTAAGGTTTTACACGAACTGCATTTAATTTTTGATTTCATAGATGGGCTAGAAACTTTTGATATATCTGTACAAGGCATCTTCATGTTCACCCAGACAGAACACAGGTCTACCGCACCTAACGCTGTGTCTGAGAGAGCACGTTTTATGACAACACAGGCACTTTAAGGTATAAGTGTATCCTTTCAGCCTGTTCCAAATATCTTGATACGTGCCTTGAGCGACAGTACGGTCTCTTCGTGACTTTCATCGTAGATAAACAGAACTGTGGTGCTGGCCGTAGGGTACGTAATGTGACAAAAATGTGTCCAACGTCATTCAATGACACTAGAAAACAAAATTTGAAATCTTAGATACAAATATCTACGTATCACAAATTTCATTCATTACCTTCTGCAGACGCAAGTCCACTCAAAAAAAAAATCAAAGTAGAAACAAGTGGACAAAAACAGCATGGCACTGCGACTTACATTGGCAGCAGATATGTCGAGAGGGCGGATAATTAGAAATATGGCTTTTTAAGATGCTAAAATATTAATTAACATACGTCAGCACAACTATTTTATTATACAAGGCTACATTTTTCGAACTTTTAGACGGTCATCTTCAGGCCTTCTAACAGATTGATTCAACATATGCTGTGTACATGTTGAGATCCCAATATTTTTACATCGATACAACACATAAAATCATGCAGGTCAGTTATGTATTTATATATTTATATACATACTGTTATGTATTTATATACATGTGTATTTTATCGATGTTAACATATTGGGATCCCAACATGTACACAGCATATGTTGACTCAATCTGTTAGAAGGCCTGAAGATTACCGTCTAAAAGGTCGAAACATGTAGCTTTGTATAATAAAATAGTTGTGCTGACGTACATTAATTAATGTTTTAGTATATTCCTAGCACATCGTGACGCCTTCCATTAACTTTTTAAGATGGCATAACTTGCATAATCCAACAAAGCAAAAACACAAAAGAATTACGGCTTTTGTGTTTGTGTATGTTTTTTTGCGTTCCTTGCACTACTAGGTCTTTAACACTTTTGACTGCAGACAGATAATAATTAAACATTCAGTGAATGATAAATTGATGAGTATTTATTAGAAGAAAGGTCACAGCCTGATTTAGTATTTCTCCAATATTTTCTTGGATGTACTAAAAACACCACGAAAAACCTTGTAATGAACGGTGTGCCTCGAACCCACCACCACCCGATTGTTATGCTAATGCGCTAATAACACATTAAACTGCACATTTTTTCTTGCTTAATCAATAAACTTTATAATGGGCGTGTAAATGAGGATAAATTAGTTAGTGAGCTTATACATAATTATCTACATATTGTCCATTATAATATTACCTTTACCCGTTTATATAATCCAAAAATAAATAAACAGATATTCCTGGCAATCACACGAGAGGTATAGAGTAAATGAAGCCATTCCTGTAATCGGTAGACAACAGGTCGAAGACACGTATGTCTAAAAAAAGCTATTGGATACGTTTCAAACCTGAACACTCGGAAGTGCTGCGGAAGGTTCTAGTCTCCTGGGAAAGGGGGCCATTTCTTTCGGCGAGTAGTTCGTGACGTTTCGAAGAATCGCGTTGCCTTCATCTTCAGGGAAGGTGGACGATCGTTCGAAAAGTCGGCAACTACACGCCCAGTGACACAGCACCACATCCCAGATGACTGCAGTCTACAGCATTGCAGTTTCCTGTAGGATCTGTTTACGTTGCCACATTGAACTGTTATGAACGCTGCCTCAGCTGAATTATTTACGAAGCACTGAATTATAACGTGACATTAAAGATGAATGGGGCAGTACGTGGAATTTCATCGTAGATTTCTTACTGTACACGTCCATCATCTGCGAATGCCACGCATACACACAACTAGAAAATCTCTAGTATAAGAACTAAATACATAAATTCCAAAATAGGTTGAAGGCTTTCAGCAAATATTCTTAGTTTTGCAGAGATTATAGCTAATCTTACCACAGAATGCAAGACATAAATTTATTAACGTTCACAAAAATGAAATAAAAAGAACCATGTTATATTTAGCCTAGTGGTTCCTATGGAAAGAGCTACGTTGTAATTTGACATGCTGTGTTGAACGACAGTGTCTCTAAATACTGTGAGGCTTATTAAGAGCCTTGTGCAAGAAACTAATCACGTGTCTTCAAGGCATGTCGTAATGAATTATTAAGCTATGTATATAATTCAAGTAAGCCTTTTAATATTTTTTCCTGAAAGTGTTCTTAAAAGAAACAGAAGAGACTTCAGCAGGCCTACACAGAGCACAGCTGTGCACTTCACACCTCTTTCGAGGTTACCATGGAGACCGCATATAGTCTATGTGAATGAATTCTGTTTCTAAAATAATCACTCATAAATGACTGCCATTTTCAAAAATCAGATATGCAATAACCCAGACTCATACAGGGAACCTACTAAACACCACAGCGAAATGGAATATTATTGTCTTCATTCGTGTACGTCTGTAAAAGAAGAGAAAACATTTCTCCTTCAGAAACTGATAGTCACTCGATTACCATATGAAGTCTCTGTATTTTCTTAAAACCATAGATTCATTGTCGTGTTCTCAAAGTCATGAACTAATTCTAAATCGTGTTTGACTTTTCGTGAAATGCGTGCTGCTTAGTGTAAAGGGTTCGTATTACTTAGAGCAAGGGGATCATAACAACCTGCGAAGCTCCAGGCCTGGAAGACACCACCCCCACTCCCTACAGCCGGCTGTCAGTGAATAATATTTCATACGTACTTAAAGTCATCCACTTCTTCCACGCCCTGATGACAAACCATGACCTGATAACAAACGGGCCAGTAACATAATATATTTTAAAGTTTGGTTCAAGAAGTTTAAAACGTGTTTGAAAAATAAGCCAGTGATAACAACAATAAAATCAGGTACTTATCCACGCAGGTTGAAAATATACCGAGTGCTACGTGTTCTATTTCATTCCGCATTGAAGCAGAATACAGCTTCAGTTTAGTGCGAGATTCTGAGAAGGTCTCATTGCGTCATTCCTTGAATTGACTTCTAACGATGCTGTAGAATGTAGAACATTCGCCAAATAACCTTTATGGAAACATTATGTATATGTTTAATTTACATTGCGAGCGCTGTGTATTTAACCCCGATATAATTTAAGCTTAATAATGTTAATCCCACATGACAGTAACCTAACACAAAATCATCTTTTCTCGGAAATCCAACTGTGTTTCGACACCAAGTACATCCACTCCAATTGTATAATGCGGCTTTTAATTCTTTGAAAAAAAAATGCACTCCTCGAAACAACAAATATTACCACGAAGCGGGGTAACGTGGGAGGCATCCACGTTTATGGCATCAGTTCCATTTTTATAAACATTGTCCTCATAAAGAGTGAACAGAGAATAAAGTCGCTGATTCATCGTTTGTTGTTGTGTTCGTGGTATACATTTTATATAAGCATTTATAACTAGTCACAGTCAGGAGGCAACTGTCAGTCTAAAGACCACCCACCGACAAGAAATGGTAGCCACCAGCGCGCAAGGAAGCATGCTTCAAAATCTTCTTCAAAACTTCACGATTTTGTAACTTTCCACATAGTTTATCTTTGGCGTTACATAAGGGTGTCGTGTTTCAGGCAGATATGTTTAACTCATTTCTACGTGTGTCTAAGAATTCCTTCTTGGGGCAAAATGTTTCACATTTATCATGGAATGGGTTTATGTGCCTTTTTCCGGCGAGAGGGGGGAATGACTTGGGTCATGCTGGTTTAGTCCTTAGCAAGTCCGAGTAAAAATACCAGAAAACAATTTTTGTATACAAATGTGATACATTAGAACGTGCATTCAGCCAAAACTTTGACAAATTTCCTCTTTAAGACGGTACTCTCTGTACCGAGTTCAGCTTCCTCCTTCCGTTTCGTTATTTCCTCCCCTTCGTGAACTGCGACAATACTCCCAGGCAAATGAGAAACGGACTTAAATTAGATCATAATTCTTGCTCTCTGCACTTAATTATTTCTGAGTTGTATACCATGTTTTACAAAACTCTTCATCAAAAAGGGAAAATAATTATATAAATAACATATAATCATAGGACGTACTTCTTAGCTTATCTACTTGCAAAATTGCTAATTAAAATGCATGGGGTTTCAGCACCATGACTAAGGTACTCACGGCCGTAAATTAGTAAATGACACGTCAAAACAACTTATCAAAGATTCGTTCCACAGAAGTTGCTTTAGAAACCTATAATACAGCAAAAGTCAAGTCAGGTCGTTTCTGTATTCAGAAACAAGCTTAAAATTACATCATGATGATCTCATTTAAACAGTTCCACGCTGGTGCACAGTGCCGCTTCCCGGGCTTTTGCATGTGTGCGGCCCATGACACATTTCTAATTGATTCCCTCCTGGTTCTGTGCTTTGCTAATTGGCTGTATGTATTCCTAACCACCATCAATGCATCCTGTACTATACAGAAGTGAACCTGCGACCTGTAACGTTAAACCGTACACGCAGTCTGCAGTGCCTGGCGCCAGAATTTGTATTCTCAATGTAAGCTTTTCTTTCATTCCTGTTTCCGTTTACTCTTCTCGTCCTGTCTGCATCCGTGTCACAATATCACATGGAATCAATATGCCACTGAGTTTTAAAATTTTCGTTTCATCACCGTGAATATTTGTCCTGCTGGTCTACGTAAACGTCTTACTTTTATTCCCAGTCATTCCTATCGTTCCATATCCATCTCTTCCACCGTATACATCTCCCACTGAAACAAGTCTGCTAACTCTCATACATTTCTTGATATGATCGACCTTCCTCTGTACCTAATTTCCTCTTTATTTCTACATTTCTTCATATTCAGCTGCTTCTTTCCTTTCTTCACAACATCCTCCCCAGCTCCCACACTTTTTCCCCACGTTCGTTCCCACTCACTTTCAGTTCTTGTCCTCACAAAATATAATATATTAGTATTTAAAATATCTTTGTAATACTGACTTTTAGCATTACATTTCATCTCTAATTCTCTCTTCTTTGCAGTTTGATATAAAGCTAACATTTTTACGCCAATATACATAAATTTATATATACCTGCATGTTATTTCCCTATTTTCATCTGCTACTTCCTTTTTACCTATCCATTCTCATGCACATCCTTCTATTTTCCTGCTACGTTACCGTTTCCCCTGTCGTATTCATTTCTGTATTCCTTCATTATTTTGTTAATTGACATTCGCTATGTTTAGCTTACTTTAATGTGCACAGGGGGAGAAAGACTCCATTGTAGTAACCAGCAAGTGCTCCGTAGGATGCCTGCATTGTCTGAACATAGCACATATTCATACTAATGACATTAAAGTGCCCTGTTTGGTTCATTTTATTAAGGGGGTTGAACTAGCATCTGCGAGAATTATTTAGATCAATTTATTTCATTTCTTCGTCTTAGATTTGCTACCGGTGCGGAAATACGTACAGTCCTTCCCAGTTGGTTAGACCGACGGACCCCACGGAATAAACCCTGTCAATAAAATACCCGTACGTGTGCCCCTTCAATGACAATAGCGACAATTCTTCCGTGGATTTAGATAATATAAACGTAATTTGTTGTCTTCTTACACGACAAGACGACGATAATAAGTATAATGCTATTTCAAAATGTTGTAACATTCTATAAAATAATTAGATAAACTACGTATATGATTACAAGGACCATCGGAAAACACCTCCCTATGCCGGAGCTGTAACACATACGAAAGCGGTGTGAGTGGGAACATTCTCGAGCTGGGGCACTAAAATTACCATGGCAAATTTCGGAACCAAATTTAAAATCGCAATCGTCATACGAATCCTCGTCGTGAAACTTGAATTCCATGTGGTTTCGTCTTCCTTCTGTACTGACATACATGGTAAAGTTACTGAGTCAATAAGGGTGTCACCACCGTCCTGGTTTTGTCCCATATATTCTGTGTCATGAAATCCAGTCATGCAGATACACTCTTCTTCTCTTCGACTTTGTCCATCGTGTAACAGATATATAAACACTAAAACACTACATTTCGAAAGCCGGCTCTGCTTCAATCTTCAGACAAGAAGCGCCTAATCTGTTGGACCCCATTAGATCGAGCTATTCTCTTTCACTGAGTACAACTGAAACACTCACACGTGTACGTAAGCTAAGCTCCGGAGATCAGAACTTTTCCGTGGGACATGACAGGAAATTGCTGCACAAAAGTGAAAGCAAAGCCAAGAGACTCAAAGAATAGTGCCTGAAACGTGCGGACCAGTTCTGCTGTCAGGAGCTCATCTACACGTGTGAGTGTTTCAGTGGTACACAGTGACTGAGAATAGATTGATCTAAGGGGTCCAAAAGATTGTGTGTTTATTGTCTGAAGACGGAAACAGAGACAGCTTCCGAAATGTAGTGTTTTGGTTTTTATATATCTGTTACAGGATAAACAAAGTCCGAGAATAGAAGATTGTATCTGTATGTTATACATCATCGTCAAAACTTTATAGTATTGTTTAGGACGTAACTCTCCCTTGCATTGAAATAGTTAACAAAGTTTTCAGTAGGAATGAAATATTTAAGCTGAGGCCAGTGTAGATGCTGTCGTTTAGGTTATATAGGCAGATTTTTATTAACTGTGACCTACCACAAACGCAAGGGCATTTATAATAATGGCACAATTCTTTCCACTACATTCATACATATAGTCTGCAACAAAGCGCTACAAATTGCACAGTAAATATAAACCTTTAGGAACAAACTGCTTATTGCCTTGCTGGAGATTCTGCTGTCTTGTTAACAGTAACTCTATGGCTAACATTACTGGATTAATATTTTGTTTTAACAATTTTTGCCAAAACTTAAACTGCTTATGAGAATACACAAATAGGTGTATCCATAAACAACGAAATATGTGTAACAGATTAAAATTGATTAATATTCAATCCACTTTACTGTTATTACAAGTACAGTTACGTGACGTTTCCACATAAGTTACAGTAATACAAAAGACTAGTTGACCTTTCCAGTTGACACAGTAAGGACACACTGATCAAAGTCCCATCCTTCACTCTACGTCTTGCCCTGAAATTTTGAAGAAGATCCACATACGTTACATTATTATTCATACATGAATTATTTCTGTTCATCAGGCTATTCTGAGTGTTCGGTGAGGTCAATGGTTATTTCGGATATGTGTGCTTGTGCAGCTGATGTTACATGGTTCTGCATGGGGGCGGGGAGTCATCTCGTTATGATTGTTACGTACAATGCAAGTTCTATGGTTATTATAAATGTATGACCGGCCTGACTGCTATATAGGAGGCTAATTAGTGGCTAATTCACTCTTTCTGTGCAGATCATCCAACTGATGATGGCTCAATGGAAACAAAACCCGTAGCAGAAAAACTTGTGCCATTCAAATGCAAGTGTCTGATGTTCGTAGGGTGGTAATTAGCCTGTAACATAAACATGTCCAAGAGCACAAAGGGGATACATCGTATTATAAAAATTATTTGAGGTTGTTGAATTTGTTTGGATGTACAAAAAGAATTATGTGTCATTAAATCGGACTTACGTCTATTGTTCACATGATGTACACACACACACACACACACTCTCTCTCTCTCTCTCTATCTCTATCTCTCATTCAACACTCTCTTTATGACACAGAACACAACTGTCGTGGGAACCAACATGAAAACTGAATGTGGCTTTGAATTCGGTGTCACATATCACCTGCCTCTCCTTCACGCTCCGGAACATGTTAGATAAACCATTCGTCGATTCTGAAGCATAAACATTAGGGAAGGCATCGTTCGCTTGATAGGAAATTACATTATAGGCCTACTAGGAGTGGAGATAGAAGATACAGTTGTCACCATTGCATTCCATTAAGGCACAAGAGGGAATGGACGTACAACTCCACTCATTCTAAACACGACACTAGATAGACGGAAGTGGTCAGCTTCAAGTATCAGATCTGCCTTACCTCTGGAAAACAGCGTGCGACACCTGCACGATCTTTACTGAAATCGTCCACATTAAGGTGTACAGAATTTCAGTTATTCTCATTGTTTAAACATCATAAATTTGGTCTCAAATGCCGAGGAAAAAAATAGTAAATCAGTGTTTCTAGAACGAAATCACGACCACTTACGTTGTTGTTTCATCTGTCCCCTCCTTTATGTCACCAAAAAATTACGGAATGATTTCGCAGAGAGGGTCGGGCGAATTATTTCAGGGTTTCTGCTGGCCAGTTCTAAACAACCTCACAATTCATATCTGCCACTGCCATCGCTTGCCACATGTACAAATGACACCGTCTCCGAGGAATAATAAACAAGTGTAATTTAACGCAGTTAGGCTTATATTACAAACTGAAATGTTACCAAAAATCTGCAGTGACGTCATTTATACTTGACAGTGCAGATGACGAATGATATGCAGAGGATATGTAGGGATCAGCAGGGAATTACGTCTACATTAATGGCGTTTTTGATTGACAGATAAATACAACGGCAATGCTTGTTTATCTGCGACTTTCATGTCCCACAATTTATCATATAAAGTCATACGGTAAATGGCAGTGTCAATTAGATCAAACCTGATATCACACAATGCCCCTGCTTGTCGGAGTTTATTCAAAAGGACTTATTAAAGATTAATGTCAGAAAAAAACATAAAGTTGAAAATTAATTATGTGTGTATTGGCCATTATTATTTCCGAACAATACTGTAGTAGTGTAGCACTAAATAAACTATGTGTTCACGTATCAACATGACTACTATTATCATACACAATTTATTATAAGGAGTTCATTGTCTCCTTGCCAGTATATTTCTTGTAGATGCGTTTCAATTAAATACAAATAAAAAACTACGTCTCTAAAGATAGTATTAAACCTTTAGAGACGAAACGTATCTGTTTCATACAAGGATTCGATGCGTACCGCGCTGTAAACACTATCCACTTCGGTTATAAAACCAATCTGTTAAATATGTATAAGGAAAAAGTTACTGTTCGTTCTGAGAGCCATACACAACACATAAATGCAACGTAATCACCATGCAGAATTGTTTAATGTTAAACCGGGTAGTACGTAAAGTAACCGGAAGGCTTAGAACGTTAAAAGATGGCATCAATAAACAGCAGTGTAGTATATACTTCAACTGCTATTGTATTGTCGAAATCAACCGGGAAAATTTATTTCTATATCATATACTAGGCTCGCATATTCTAGCGCGCCAAGATAATATTTTTTTTCTGTTTGAAAGGCCTCGTAACTCCTTTTAGGCTTGTAAACATTTAGTATGAGTTACTGATCTAAAAATTATACGGACGTCCGTCCGATACGGCGTGTAACTCCTAGGTCATTTTATAAAAGTGCTGGTCGATACATTTACCTCATAAAAAAATGTCCGCAGTGCGAATATTAAGTGGTGATAAGAAAGACTTCTTTAAGTCTGTTGCTTAGCGAAGATCTGCTACAAGAATTTCAGGACTGTACAATATATTGCATAATATTTATGGCAAACAAAATCCAAAGTTTTTTAAAGTTAAACAAAACTATTTTTCCAGCATTAAAAGTGTGCATAGGTCGGCCAGGCAGCGCCGTTTATCCTTGAAGTTGATTTTCCAGAGATGGGATTTCCCAACAATGCAAGTGAATCTACAAAGCTCATGTCATTGGAAATGGCGTGTTAGTATGCGTGCCACAGCTTTAACGTCTATCAGTGGCAACATAGTAGAGAAACTATGAAGCGAAAGCCTTTATTACAACACAACGTGGCCTTTTTACATCGTGCAGCCTGGTAGATGGGCACCGAGGTTTCGAAGAACTATAAAGGCTTCTTTTTAAGTGCAGATGTCAGGCAAATTGGGAAAGTGTTTCGTAGTTAGAAGTAAGGGAAAGAATAGAGCCGGTTTGGATTCGCCTCTCGGTGCCAGGGATTAGGAAACGGGAGAGAGGTATTGATGTGGCACTGAAAAAGCTGTGGAGTAGACCACAATATGAAAATTTACTGCCGTGAAGATGTTAAGGCTCATAGCCTTGTTAAATTCGTTGTAATTCTGTCGGCTCCATTTTCTACAGTAATGAGTATTCTTTCAGTTTAACGATTTCCAATGAATCAATGTTGCTTAATCTGACGTTCACGTTCTGGCAGCTATAGTTGCTGGATAAACGCCAAGAGTTGCGGGTCATACCAGATCTATTGCAGTATAAAGGAACAGACTGTACCGAAAACATGGAGTTCCAGTTGTGCTCGAGGTAATCGAGGAAAGCGTGTAATATTGTAGGTCTGTTCAAGAAATTTAAAAAAGTAACACAGAAAAATGAACCGATCAAATATATAAATATTGCAGTTATTTCGGCTACAAACCATGCTTGCTGCTCTGAAGGTTATTACTTATAAAATCTTCCTTATGCTGGATATTCAAATGATTATTTTGACGGTTAAAATTAAAGTGAGAACCTGTGCGTTAGCTCATCAAGCAGGATAATTTCGGAGGAAAGAAATGTGTAGAAATTATAGCCGGAAAATCTGAAGGGTATATACCGCTTGGAAGACATGCATGTACGTACATGCGAATGGGACGATCATATTAAATATCCCTAAGAATACGATATAAAGCTACGAACTGTACTAACCTTCTTCAGTGTACAATCCAGTAGCGGCTTCTTCAATTTCCACAAAAGATGGGAAAATATTTGATATCCTAAACGCACATCGACTCATCGAAATGTTTTCTCTGCAGAGTTATTATTTGGAATCGCACTTTAGCCTTCATTTGGGCCTTGTGGAGGATACTGTAGTCTTTATATTCTCGTGAATATTGTTATCGGTATGTTACACAGAAGGGTGCGATCTCTAGACTATATTGACAGCATTCCACTGAGTTATTAGAATCTGTATTGGCTCTCTCTCTTATAACGAGAACCCTTTAACTGCCAGATAGCGCGTCCTCTCCTTTTCTGGCGGGCAGAACACCAGATATGGCAACGGTGGCCCGAAGATTTTGAATAAATACGCGCCGTCCAACACGGGACCAAGTTCCCTGGGGAGCAGTATAGCAACTTCAGGAACATAGTCTCTCCAAGATATAAAAAAAGGAACCTTGAGAAGGCAGGCTGTCCCTACCCAACCTCAGCCGCTCGCGTTTGTCTAATTCGTCGCGAGACTCTCCGTACATCGAAGGGGAATTTCAAACAACTCTATAATTCTTTCAGACTAGTAGAACATTACAATTATTTCAGCACGAACCCATTACTTGTGATTTATCTCGACACTCTTTAGCAAGTGGAAAGACAAATTTAAATGCCTTCGTTATTCGTCTCAAAAAATCTTGTTTTCATATCATATGAAGCGTGGAATAATACAGAAACATTTGTATCTCGGTTTCACATGCCAGCATTTGGCTAACCGCTGTAATTAGTTTGTCTGTGATGGTAACTAGTGTGTAAATTTTCATATGTCGTGTGAACATCAGTAACAAATAAAAATTATTTTCATACACATATTATGAACACAGCAAATTTCGATTATGTCTGCTAATATTTGGTGTACAATTTTTTATCTTCACGTATCCTATCCAAAGAAACTAGGATTAAAATATCCTTCTTTTCCTGTGGCGCTACGGCCCAACGCGGGCTATGACCTCCTCATTCTTGAGGTTTCTAGATCACACACAACGACGCACCACAGTCGGTATGACTCCTCTGGACAAGGGATCAGTTCGTCGCAGGGATTTCTACCTGAAAATACACAACAATTACAACCGAAAAACAGCCGGTGGGATTCGAACCCTCAATCTCAGCAGGTGAACGGTCGCAGACCTACTCTTTAGACTGCGCGACAACCGAGACCGGCAGATTAAAATATAGACAACCGTAACATTAACGGTTACGTTACATTAATAGGAAAACTAACCTTTCATTTTACAAAAAGGAACGTAAAATGTAGACTTTCCAAAATTGAGTCTTAAGGATTGTATTACGATTTACAAGAGAGTAGGTAAGGAGAGAATGGGTGAGAATCACAACCTGAACTTTCCCCAAAATATCGTTAGGTATGTAAAATCAAAATAAAATACCGGAACATGCAGCACTCATGTGGAAGATGAGTAGTCCTTATGCAGATATGCTAGATAATGTGATTGGATGGCGACGTAGAAATTAATGTAAGGAAAATATTAAAATTGATCCCACTGTTAGTAGGGTACAGCATGGATTCAATTGGCGCAGGACACGACCAAATACCTGACTCACGTGAACACAGCACTTGTCTCAGTTTCCGTAAAATTCGAAGAATCTGCTCCAAATGGAAAGGGGAATTACGAGGCCCCAGAGGAGGCGAGGTTGTTCTATCTCTCTAGCGGGATAAAACAACCAAGCCTTCGAGAATACGCAGAAGACTTGTCGTCCAAACTTTTGCAAGCCAGTTTAATGACCCAGCTCTCCCAGAACGAGATGGACTTAAATCTCTACAGGTTGTGTCCCTTACCGAGGAAATTTTTTAGCTGAATAGTCCTGTTATGTTACCAACACAAAACAAATTCTTATTTTCTCGCCTCACTTCCCCACTCCCTCCCCCGCTGCAGCTGTGTAACACTTGAACTGCCGTCAGGTTTAAATTCGAAATATCAACACGCCACTTAAAATATTTATTGACTTCGTAGTAAAAATTAGTTCTTCTCTCTATAACGATTCCAACGGTGAATCGCTGTCGAGCGTTTCGATCTATTACCCACCACAACTAGTCTGCATGCCACTGAAGTGCACTGTGTCTTCTGCTAATTAGAAGAGGCAGTTGACAAATACTCTGTCAAGCCTGTTCACAGTGGAGCTGAGATTGTGTACACAAAGGCCGTATTGCAGCTAGAGGCACTTTGTATCATTAGGCGGTGTAAACTTCCATCAGCGATAGCAGGAGCAAGTAACGGAGACATCTTGCATATTTCCTTCAGTCACGGAAAATGCTGTTAATGTGGAATACACTGTCTCAGACAGAGTCCTGTAATTTCCAAACGTAACACGATGATACTCCATTGCCGCAATCTTTACATCAGTGATTGATGATACTGCACGTACAGTTCAACATTTTGTGTTCTGACATCTGTGAACCAGTTAACTGACAGTTCAGCACCGCTCGTAGTGTTAGCTGCTCCCGCAACAGACGTGACGCTGGTCTACTTCCGACCGCCTCCACACTTGTCTCATCCTGAAGTCTATCTTTATGGTATCCTTACATTTCTATATTACGGGGTGACAGGGTTCACAGAAGTCTCTCCACTGGAAAGCTAGATGTATTCGGTTTCCCACATCGAACTACGAGTGCATTTACAGTGAAAGGAACGTTACTCAGAGATCGAAAGATAAGAAGAAAGCACAAGAAAAAAATAGCTCTATCACTAAAGGACTGAGCGTGGCTTAAAAGATCAGATTTCTTTTCCCAGTTGAAGCAGAAATTTTGTTTTCAACCACCCAGGTAAAGGTAAAAAGGTAAGTTCACCCTAGATCAGGCTATGAAACCAAAGAGGTGACTAGAGACATAGCTTTACTATTTCTTCAACCTCAGCACTAGAAGGTAGTGGATGGTAAACGCCACGCGCCGGCCGCTTTACCTACGGGAAAGAAACCGGATACCCATATTACAAGGGGGTGGGTAGGCCTCAGGGCCGGTATGGGCGGGTGGGGAAAATCTCGCTCCCACCGGGATTCGATCCACCGACCGTCCAGCCCGTAGCGAGTCGCTATAACGATTGAGTTATACCGGCTCACTTTCATGTACGTAGGCTTTTGCAAAACCAATACAGTAATGTCAGTGCTGTCAGCATTGCCAGTACTTTGTTTAAGACAGCTGACAGCAGTACAAAGCCAAACAACACTGCCAGTAAACCTCGCAGTACAACCACAAAACTTATACAGCAATGTTGGTAGGGCGTTTAGGAAAGCCTGCAGTGTTACAAAACCCCAAAGTTTCCACGTCCCCAAAATCTTAAGCTGTACATTAAATTTCAGCAGTTTTCTTGTGTCTGCCGCGTGTAATAAAGTGAAAGTTGATGAACTGTAACATCATTAATAATATGAGTCTCTCTGCTGTTAGGACTCTACTTTTAGAATGGCGCATTTTGCGTTTTTCATGACCGACTATAAACAAGACAGTTTAGTAGGGAATGACGCCATGTAGTCTGTTAGGTATTTACCAGCATTTTGGGTGAACCATATGCCACAAAAGGCTGTACATTTTTATCATGCCAAATGGGATTTTATTCTAAAAGAATAGTGCAGAAGAATGTCTTGTTACTTACGTCGTACGGTATGTGTCTCCGTGCAGAATTTCCAAACCACGAATCATTGTCACATTTTTTCTTTACACCAGTTTTGTTCCTTGTTAAGTGGGCTATTCTGAACAGAATTTGTAGAGTCCATTTTAAATACCATGCAAATCGAAACATAAGTTTCTGGAAATAACTTATCCCTTCAGCTTGCTTTTGAGTGGACAACAACACAAAACACACGCACAAAATCGAATAGTGCTATGTAAATATTATGTATTCTGAAACGGGGGTGGTGTTGCTTAATTTTCATTTTTTACTTTCATTTCCTTGAAGGCACTGCAGAATTACCTTGAAGTTGATAGGCTTATAAAGAACTATACTCGTCTTCATTCTTCCCCTTCAATTTGCAAGTCATCAGCATCTATATCACCTGTTATCGTCCATTATCCAGGCTATAAACAATGTATCAGCGCAGTGACTATGTATTTTTAAGCGACACTTCAGACACTAAATCACGTATGTGTATTATTGGCTTTTACGATTATCAAGTACATGTTTCACGCTATAAACCTTACAATGCAGCACTTACTATAATGTAAGCAACTAAACTTACCGGAATACTTAATATTCCACTTGACAAGACAATGATTATTTCCACATTTTATATGAGTTTAAAGTTGGTTAAAACTAAACAATTACCACGTTTAGGTAGCGTGAATCGAATTTTTGAGGTTTTTGGACGTATTTGTTTAATTAAATATGTTGTATTTAAATAGAATATGATAATTATTTAAACTGTAAACTGAGGAATACTTAAAAAGAACAAATGGGTGTAAATTTCAAATATTTGCATAATTTACCGGGCTGGCTGAAGATTTTCTGGAATATCAGTTAAATGCCGAGACAGTAGATCAAATTCAATCACGACCGCCTCGTTGCCAACGTATTATTCAATAATGATTCTACCATTTGATGCTATCATGATCTTAGCCACTCAGTGTCTGTAACCATAAAGATGGCGGCAACAATTTCCTTCCAAATATTGGTAAAAAATCTTAATGACTAGAGTTTTGGACATTTCAAGTCTCACACTGCGACGAAAGGGTTTTTGACTCCGTAAAGGAAAAACTCATGCTTTCAACATCCTCTTGTGAAGTTCGCGATCCTCACGATAACTTAACTCTAATAAACTTCCACTTCACCTAAATTTAGTATACCAATGACGGCTCCATTTGACATTGAGAAGTTCGCTTCCGAAGGTACATTAAAATTGTGCCAAACTGTTGCAGTAAGGGTTAATTGGGCATGAAATACAATGTAATACATTGGACTCCCTCCTAAATGGATGACATTGTAATGACTGCATTAGGGCACAAACAGTTACGGCTGTTCATGCGTGCACACTTCCGGAGTACAAGAGATTTTTTTTTTTTT
>Ga0123357_10001734_pt1 | contig 23543 bp, 6 predicted proteins | sample TergutEmb28metaG_FD_89873 | JGI IMG/M metagenome (GOLD analysis project Ga0123357, IMG submission 89873) | Embiratermes neotenicus P4 segment gut microbial communities from Petit-Saut dam, French Guiana - Emb289 P4 | ecosystem: Host-associated > Arthropoda: Insects > Digestive system > Gut ... | reverse complement strand
TTAGAAAAATTTTTTTTTGGGGGGGGGGGGGGGGGGGGCACATGCTGTCCTGTTTTAGAATGGCATATGGTCATCACTGTGTCATGGATGTGGTGAGCTCTTGTTATTACAGCCATGAAGTTCCATAAGAGAGTGGGAATTTCTTGACCATCTGTGTGAATGCCAGCTTCTTAATGTCTGCTGTATTGAGACAGTTTTAAGCTCACATCTTTCAGCCATCTTTTTTGATATGAAAGTGACTGTATATGACCAAATGGTCAGTAAATCTGCATATAAATGTGTGTGTGTACATATTTGTTTTTAAGTTTTAATGTAACTTACATTGGAGACTTATTAATTTCAAAGCTACACAATAACTTTGAAAGTAAATTAAATACTACTTCTAAAAAAAATAAAATAGACATGTTATATTCTTTTATGTGCACATGTACATTCATAAGTAAAACATGAAATGCACATCAAATTATGCTATCTGTAAAAACTGACATTAGCATTCTGTAGCAGTGTCTTCAAAATACAAAACCATTAAATTTTTCTCACCTTGTCAGTTACATGGAGGGATTCTGTCACTAAGTAACTTCTCATCAACAATCCAGTATAGTGTCATGGTCATTCTGAGCATTTATCAACCATATGCTACAAATATTACCATTCATTATTCTCCTGTATAACATTCATTAGTAATTACCCAAAGAAAATTACTCTCTTCATATCATTATCAATATTAACAATGTATTTATCAATGTTATTTTCACATACTTAATTAAAATGTGGTACCCTAACAACTGGTTCTTTACAATTCTATAGAGATTAGAATAACAACAGGCTATTACCAAGCCTGAAGTCTTTAACATCCCATACCCATTTGTATTCACAAGAACATGCAATGAAAAACTGTTGTAAGTTTTCATTAGCATTAATGTATGGATTGGGTAAATGTCCTGGGGCAAAAGTGCCAGGTCAGTACTCTTTTACAAACAGCTAGAATTGCAACAAAATGACACCAGTTATTGAGGCCTTCCCTCTTCATGGATGTTACATGGCATAGGTTGGTATTAATTTACTGATATTTCAGGACTTGTAAGACTGTCCCAGAACCGGTAACCAGCTACCACTGTATACTGTATAACACTGGAAAAGAGTGAAGGCCTCAACTACATTGTAGCATAAGCCGGAAATTTCACACACACGTTGTCACAACCAAAAGTGAAATACATTCTGTAATGTTTGAAGTAGCATATTCACAACTGGAGCCCAATTCCTGTGTCTCTTTATTCTCTTGCCATCACCTTTAATTGTGTCCACCCTCAAGCAACATACACCTCCCCACTTAATCAGAAACATGTGTAATATACATAGATAAATGGTCTCATATGCATTCCTTCTTCGTTGTATTACTGAAAACAGAACATCAATGCACATAATAACAAACACAATATGAATAACACAGTAATGGATCTTGACTAACTATCAGAGACACACTTAGCAGCATGTGGCACTCAACAAGCTGGCTTGAGTGGTAACGCTTCTGAACTATACCCCGGGATGTTTCCGATTTGAATTTCAGGTGGAACATCACTCTTCTGACAGGTGTTTTGTTGTTTGACTCAGTCCCTCCCAGGCAATGATGGAATGTTAGCACTTGCTCCCCAGGCTTCCTAGTTCATCAGATGCAATCATCCTGTCACATCACTTGACACTAAATAGCTGTACTTTATACAGCATTATTCAATAATAAACTGTTCATCCATCCATTCAGTGCAGTACATGTCAAAGTAAATCTACACTGCAAAATTATTCTTGTGCATGTAAGAACAGCATATTAAATTGTATGCAAGGTAGTCTACAACATGCACAGGAAGTAAATCTATGTAAACCTATACATCAGTTTTTCCTATGAAGGAGAGCTGAACACTATAGATGCATACATATACATTGCCAATTTTAAACCAAGACATACATGGTGGGACCACTGGCAAATACTTTATGTACAAAATTTGTTCCAGAGTCCATCACTTGTACCAAAGAGCTATTACAGATGAGGGGATGAAAACTGAAACTAGGCCATTAAGCAACATCTGAAACTAGAAACCCTACAAACAATTGATACTATGTGTTATACATGAAAACAAGATGCCTTTGAGGCCATGACAAATGATCACAGTAAATGAATAAAATCTGGGGAGACCCAGGACCATGTGCAGACACATCAGAAAAGAGAGGTATAAGTACAGAAGAGAATATAAAATTAGTGGACACAGATTCAGAGAATTTGCAGAATAACAAAATATGCTGGAGAAGAATCTATAATAATGTGACTTACCATGTCAGAAAGGTAGGTGAATGATGATGCTGCAAGTTTAAAATACAAAAAATTTTTATTACTTCTAACCATATTTGCATTGATGACTTTGCAGATGTCTTCAGAGACTTATCTGCATTACCAGTTTCTGTAGTAAACATTCAATGGATATAACTCCACAGGCCTTTAGGATGATTCTAGACACTGATCTGCAGTGTATGTTAATGTAGTGTAAACATTCACTGGACATTAATCTAAATGTAGTCAGTCTGATTCTAAAGACATGTCTGCATTACCAGTTCATGCAGTGTAAATGTTCACTGGGCATAAATCTATAGATGTCTTGAGTTTGATTCCAGAAACTGATCTGCATTAACAGTTCAAGTAGCACAAACATTCACTGGACTTAACTCCAGATGCCTTCAGTATGATTCTAGAGACTGATCTATATTGCCAGTTTACGTAGACACGCACTGGACATAAATCCTGATGTCTTCAGTATGATTATAGTGACTGATCTGTATTACTAGTTTACGTATTGCAGCTATGCACTGTAACTCCAGATATCGTCAGTTTAATTCTAGAACATTATTTGCATTACCAATTCATGCAGTGTAAGCATGTATTGGATGTAACTTGAGAAAGAAAAGCCTGGCACTCCATGAACCATTTTTGCTAATTCCTGCAGTGATGGCCTGGAGTACACACATAGTATTTGTACATTATGAAATGAAAACTTGTTTCCAGACTTTTTGGTTCACTAGCATGCTGTAGTTGCAATGCTCTGGACTACTATGCAGAAATACCCAGTTTGTATCTTGGCTTGATTAACAGCTACCTAGATTGAAGTTTTCATGTTCTTTAGTTACTGCAGGCATGTGCCAATACTGCACCTTGAAATATTGCACAGATACCTTTACCATATTTCTTACACGTTCATCATTTATGAATATCTCCCCCATTGCTTTGACTTATGCAGCATAATCAATTAAACAGTGCTGTTACAAAGCCTACACTTAATCAGAGACATGGCTATTTAAGAAATGTCTAACCTTAACTACACACTATTTGGTAGTACCTTTAACCAAATTAGAATTTATGCAGATGCCATACACATGATTAAAATTCATTTTTATACAACACATTATAACAAATGGTGTAGGCTGTATATCAACCAAAAGGGCTAGAGTTTGCTAAACACTAACCACTATTACATATAAAGTTTGTTATCTAAATGTGAAACAATTTCCAGTATGACATAAAATACATCCAAATCTGATTATAAAGTACACACTTGTGAAATACACCAGTCACAGCACTGATTGATGAACTACAGCAGCAATTGAAACACAGCACAAACGCAGAATAAGAATCTTACAACCAGGGGTGGGAATGGGGTAGATGATGCTACCTCCCATTGAACTAGTTCCATAATGTATTTAATAAAAAGTTATTTCCAGTGCCTAATGCCATTTCCAGCAGCAACATACATAGACATCAGTAAAGACACGCTCTTCATGAACCTGAATTATAAAACACCATCAAAATATGTGTTTACCATTTCCTAGGCTTTTCTGATGATGCTTCAGCATCTACCTAGCACTGAAAAGCCATTTCCACCCCTCCTCACAACATTCATTAGACTACTATATTACATTAAGACTGGCTCTTAGAGCTTCACACCATATTAGACATGAGAGATTTCAGATACTCAGCTGGGGATATAAATAGGTATATGTACTTTGAGCCACTGATGAAGTTAAGAGACAGGACACACAGTGCAAATTCTCTAGAATATATTAACTTCACCTTCATGTGGTATATCTTAGTATTATTAATGCAAGTCTAGTAAACAAATCGTGGTGGCACAGCCATTACATCTGGACTGTAGAAAATGCCAATTCAAGAGGATACAGTCACTGTGGTATAATCATTACATATGGTGTGAAATATAAGCCATTACATGATTACAAAACTAATTATGACCCTTGTATCAGACAAGGAGGAGAAGTCACTACCAAGAAATAGTGGTAGTTTTAAATGATTCATGTCCATGCACTGATGATTCATTATGAGAAATAAAACCAGCAAGTGCATCTACAGATATGTAAATTTATTGCATAATAAACAGTGTAACCTCCTACATGTTTTGGCCACCTATTGTGGCCATCTTCAGGGAGGTTTTCTTTGGAGGATGTTTGTTACACAGATCAAAATAATTTACATATATAAGATGTTAAGTTGTAAATAAGAGGTTTAAGATCTATGCTAAAATATCAAATATTGATAAAATTATTTGAGCTGAATTCCATGTTCATAACCTATGTATATGATGACACCATCCAAGTGGAGGTGGTGTAGAACAGCAAAAGCAACAATGCCACCTCAGCTAGGATGGTGTCACCATACACACAGCATATGAACATGCAATTCAGAACAACTAATTTTAACAATATTTGATATTTTAACATGGATCTTAAACCTCTTAGTTAAACCTTAACATTTTATGAATCTCATGTTTATTGGACCGTGCATCATTGTGATAGTTGAAGAATAAAAGACCAACTTAATGTCACTTGTTATTTTATTTCACTTCTTATATGCTCAACATGTTTTGGACATTAATAAATCCATCATCAGGAGCTTGCGACCATTCTGTTGAATTACCACATTGGTCGTATGGTTCTTGGTCCACTCCAACCCCACCACACCGAAACTCCAACACACATCGAACCAAGAACAATACGACCAATGTGGTAATTCAACAGAATAGTCACATGCTCCTGATGATGGATATATTAATGTCTGAAACATGTTGAGCACATAAGAAGTGAAATAAAATAGCAAGTGACATCAAGTTGGTCTTTTATTCTTCAACTTAACATTTTATATTTGTAAATTATTTTGATATCCTATGTACAACATTCTCCACAGAACACCTCCCTGAAGATGGCCACAATAGGTGGCCGAAACATGCTGTTTATAATGCAATAAATTTATGTATCTGTATGTGCACTTGTTGGTTTTATTTCTCATGAAGTACCAGTAGGTTAAGTTCTGATTTGATATGTAACTTGTGCTAACAGTAGCAGAAAAAAGCAGTGCAGCTGAGTCAATTATAAAACCAAGCAATTAAAAGGTGAAAAATCTCAGTCACCACAAAACTGTTCATTAGTTAATTATAATACATTTATATGTATATGGATATATTATAGTAGAGCTACAGATAAATTTATTTTAATTACCTAATAAATAGTGATGAACAGAGATTTTTCACGATTCAATTGATTGAATACTGCATAATTGCACAAACCAATTAAAAAAATTAAAAAACCAACAATTAATTAACAATCCATCCATACAAGACTTTAAAAAAATGTGAGGCAAAAAATGAAATTAAGAGAAGCTCAAATGCATAAATGTGGTTACCGTTGTGTTCAAAAACTCTTGTTATTTAAAATATATCAAGCTACATAAAGTAATCGCTTTACCACTTCTTTTGTATGGTTATGAAATAGGTCATTTTAATCTAAGGGAATGTAAAAAATACACATGTTTGGAAGTTATTTTGAAACAGAATATTACATAAATGGGAACTTTGTGATTCACAGATCTCACCTAGAAGTGTTTGGGTATTCCAATCTTAGAGGCTTAAAGAGCAGAATTTGTGGCTTGGTTGGATATATATGAGAACTGCATACCAAATTATGAAACGAAAGTGGCCACTTGGGAAGGAGAGGAGAAATGTCACTGAGGTAGAGAAATATGTTGTGAGACTGTAAAGTGGACTGAACTTGGTTTGTTGTGGGTTTAGTATTGATGTGTGTGGCATGCATTACTAGGAAATAAGTATTCTGCCTGCAAGAGTGCAGCAGTTTAAGTATAGTAACATATTATCCACTGACAGTAATAAAAAAAATTCCCAAATTGTAATGCATATCACATTCACAAAATTGGTAATATCTGATAAAATCATGTTATGATGAAATGAATATTGTCACAAACCTTCTGAAAATCATTCGAAGTAATTCTGTGGCACTGTATGGGATTATTACATATGAATTGCACACTTTTAAACCACTGCAAGTGAAACAAACACGATACAAACACAAAACTAACATTCTCAGAAACTGTAACTTGGAAAGTTTTGTTCTCAGATTAAACATGTTCAAGAAGGGCTCCACTGGTAACCCTGTCAATTCAAACTCATCCCATGCCTCACATAATCACACCAATGTTTGTATTACATTCATGCCACTTGTACATTATTCTCAAAAAATGGCAGGAGGCATTCAGTTTTTTTGCCTACACATACACAGTCAACCAGAAGGAATCTGCCATACTTTGCCAGAACATTCCTCAGGTTGATTTACAGCAACATAAGCAAACATACCTATATCAAAAGTTGAATAGTTACAGAGATAATGGTGCATGAAAAATTTTGTCTTCTTTTGGTTCCTCATAATGTTCTCTTGTAATGGCACTTTTCTGTACACTGCACAAGGCTATCCTTGAGCTGATGGCCCATCCAAGCCATATGCAGGCCATTTCATGATAAATAAAGTACTTGGAAACCTAAGGATGATTTTTATGACAGTTGTACAAGACTTTCTAGCATATTTAATGTCTTTATACCACATTTTTACATTAAATGTGATGTACACGTGTTAACATTACAGAAACTACAAATTCCTCCACATTTTAATGTGCATTTGGTAATCAATAAATGTAGAAGAGCTCTCATTCTGTACAACATATCATACCATTCTCTCCATAAGCATTCATCTTCATATACAGGCGTGTTTGCTCATATCAAGGTAATTTAACTTAAGGAATGTTCTTCTGACAAATGACAGATCCCTCCTGGTACACTCTGTATATTTATGTATACATAACATAACCGAAGTAGCAGGCTTGGATGGTTACTACTGCTTTGTGATGCCTGCATGTGTCCAGGAGATCACTCCTGATTACTCAATAGAAACTGATTAAGTGTAACATCTGAGGTGTTCATGATGGTGTAAGATTCATTTTGTAAACTGTGTAGTGTGGTAAGTGTGTACCAGTATTTTGGAAGAACATACAGCCTCTATCTTAAGGACTGCAGTGACTGTGAAGCAGAGTTCCTCCATAATGCTAGAATTCACATACTATATAGTGACGTGACGCACAAGACCAAGGTATGAAATTTTAAGACACAAGTTCCATCAATAAATGTCGAGTTTCAAATGTATTATCTTTGAATATGAATGTCTAATCACATTTGAGGTTTATAAAAACACAAACTATTATAATTTTGAATAAAAGTTATGCTCCAAAAGGCAGGTTAACCAAATAAATAATCTTTAATGGGAATTGATCCCAGCAATTTAACAGCGTCAGCAAATAAACTATTCTGGAGCTGAGACCTGCCCTAATGATGTAATAAACATCAATTACATTGGAAAAATATTCATGTATGAAACACACGGTGAAATCACACATCATGAAACTGTACGAACACAAAACAGTACATAAACTTATTTCTCCACAGATCTGCCTGTCTGAATACGTGTTATAAAGTAAGTCATGGTGTAACGTCAGGGCAAATTTTGAGGCACTACCCAAGACTCAGTTCAGCATAGCTGATGGACCATTTAGCTTTCAAAGTAAGCACATTATGAAAAACCGCATCCTTTTCTCTCTGTAATTCTATGTTTTTTTCTTCATTTATTATCACTCTTAAAGTGTGATCAAATATCAGCCTTAAAAACTGTAAATAAATACCTTTATGATATGATTCACCAGCAAACGATAACATTTGTGTCCTAAAAATTTATATATTTACATATCTTCCTTTTTGCCTAATTCACTTACTACAAAATATAAAAGTAAACCTAACACAGGTACCACAATTGTCCAATGTCAATTGCACTTTGGCAGGGTGTACCAGTTGTCTTGTTAGACCAGACCAACTAGCCCAAGCAGCTATGGCTTGAAAGCAAAGCAGGTACCACAATCAAATAAGTATACTGGCATAAGTGCATGCACATATACATATATTCACATAAGCACATGCACATATGGCACTGTCTTTTTTAGTCTAAACACTACTGTTTGTTCAAATGAATGATTATTTCTTCACAGTCTCTATCAACACAGTTCACAGAATAGAGCATTTAAAAAAAAACATGCCTACTGCTACACTAAAAAACAGCACATTTACCATCAGGAGTCATTTAAAACAGACAGTTTATTCACAGAAGTGATTGGAAGTATTATCATATAAAGACTTGTTTTGCAGCAGCAATTAATAAGCTACTATTTCTTACTTTTTTACTTTCCAATTATTTACAGAAAAAGTACTGTGATTATCAAATTCCTTCCTTGTTATCACTAAAATTTTTGTTCATTTAATACACACATGTACTAAACAAAATACACATTTTATTGCTAACACTTGGTTTTGTAACTTTTTGCCTATTTAATTCAAGTGACTTCAATCCCTAGGCCCACCAGACAAGGTGCATTTCCTGATCCTCATCATCACAGGACAGAAGCAGAGCCAGCTACTGAAATGTTGTGCTTCAGTTGTAAATTTGATAATGCAAAGAGTCCAAAGGAGAGTCTTTCTGCATGTAATATAACATCACAAAAATGCCATAAAACTGAATCAGTTATTATAAGGTTCTTTGTGATTTCCCACGTTCTTTTAAAACTAAATGCAGTCACTTTCTTCCAAATGTTTTTAAATTCACCATTCATAATCACCCTAAAGCTTAACACTAGTACAAGCCATATGTATGAAGAGTTCATTAAATAACCTATGAATGAAGCATCATGGCATTCTTTTATGTGTATATATATTAGAACTAAATAAACAGAACACTTCTAATCAATAATGCCAAATTCCATGGACCACATTATAAAATACACTTAATAAGAACTCTGTAAAATTAAGACTTACATACGCAACATCACTCAGGACACAGAGGTGGTGAGAAGTCACCATGCCCCCAACACATACAATGAATTCAACATTTGTTCACATCCAGATATACTTTTGTTCTAAGAAACAATTAAATGACATTTTTTGAGTACAGAAGGTTTAGTCACCATACGTTCCATAAGTCACACAGACTATAACACACTAAAAGAGACAGTTGTAACAATAATAGTAAGAATATAAGATTCTATTATTGAGAGCAGTGTTTCTCAAACTTTTCTACTCACAGACCCCTTTTAGCTTCGAAAAATAACCATGGATCCTCACATCCTTGCTCACGTAAATATTAAGTGTATGAAAGATAGGTATCCAAAATTAAAAATTTATAAACAACTTATAAGAAATCACCAACAAATGTACAATTTGTTATAGTTACACAGTTATTTTATATCAAAAACAATAGAAACGTCTTCATGTTTTGATCCTTGAGGGATCATCCTCAGGAGTCATTAAATTAATTGTCTCTGACTAAGACATTAAGAAAGTAATATACAAACTGTTGAATCCTGACTTCTCGTATATCATGTACAAGAGATTAAGGAGTGTGTTATATGCAGTTCCATATAGACCTGAAGAACACATACGATGGAAATTTGAGACCCTGCAAATTTAAATTAAAATAAAATTATTCAACTTACATACTTAGTTTATTAATATAATATAACTCTGTAAATAAAAAGTTTGTGCATTTGTTGGTGAGTTATTATGAATTAGATCTTAACAATGTCTGAAATGTACAACAAGAAATTTAAAAATTTCCATGTCAGAATTGATTTAGATAGCTACAAATACATACTAGTAGTACATGTAACAATGCGTTGCATTATTTGACCTTAATTAAACTGATTGTTGCTCACTTCATGGACACAGGGAGTTTCTTAATTAGATACTCTAACAGCATATGAAATAAACATATCACCAATTAAAGAAAATTTGCAATTAGTTTTAAAAAAACATTAACTCTCTACTTTAAAAAGTAAGTAAACTTCAAATTAGCCATTAGAGAAATGAATGCATGGATCCCTTGGGATCCTTGGAAAACACTTTGCAAACCACTGATTTAGAGTATAGGTGCATTCTGCATAATCCACTGAGGTGATAAATGTTAATGTTATGACTTCTACAGAAGACTATACTTTATCCTGAAGGGGGTTAAACAACTGTGACTTAAAAGCTTATGGAAGGAAGACATTAATAATCAACTCAGTTTGGTTGCAATACTTCTGTTCAATACAGAAATGTCAAAAATAAAAATATAGCTGATCTCAGGCTCCAAAGCAATGCCCAATAAAACTGAAGCAAAATAATCTTTAAGAAAGTTTATTACATTGGATATTTTATGCAGAACCATTAAACAGTTACTCCCCATGAAGGTGAACGTATAGGATTCGTATGTCCATTTATATTTTTGAGGCTTCAGATTTAGTTTTCAGCCCAGAGGCAGATTATCCTGGATATGTTTTGTGATTTTTCCTCATTGGGACAGTGCCCTAAAATAGGCCAAAACTGCTTTCTTCCACACACTTTACAATTCATCACCCACAGTCATCCTCCCACTGGGAACCACATAAGCATATTGATGAAAACCATTAAAAAATCCTTTCTCTTCAGGTAATGAAACAAAAAAAAATAAAATTCCTATCTCCGTAAGTGGTTGCAGTGTAGAAAATGCTCACAAATACTGTATTGAAGAAAGCAAATTCAATAAAAGTTTCAACATCCCATACCTCTGGGACCAAAGGGTTGCCAGATATTGTAATTTTCCTGATATCAGAACATTATACTAAAACACTGGCATACAGATTTCAATGCATGCATGGAGACCAGCATGTGGCATGCTAGGCCACTTGCCAGTACATTTTAAAGATCAGCATGTAGTCATGCAGGATGATAAGGGTTAAGGCATGTCTTAGTGTATCTGGCAACCTTATGGACAGACGTAAGAATTTAATTTATCATCTGATATCCTATCCTGATTTCCCTTCTGTGCTTTCTATTCCCTTTTCATTCCTACTTACACAACATGGTGTGTGTGTGTGTTAAATACAACCAACAACACCAAAATTTAACCAAACTCTCTGAACAAGTGCTGGGAGCTGCCAGTTGAAGGAACAGTGAGAGGCAGCAGGCATCCTAATCAAATTCCAGTTAATACTGCTTTTCAGACCACAAAGTATCAGATATCACAGGTTTTACCATTTACAGATTAAAAACCAGATTACCATCATCCAGCCACTGAGAAAACAAATGTAATATGAGTTGCCTTCAGATACAAGGTACATTATTTCCTGTGTGCTATTATGCTTGCATATAGTTAAGAGGTCTAATCCTGTAGAATTGGTTACAATTGGGTGAAAATAATTTGTTCCTTGCTTTTATAACATATTTGTAAAACAGTCAAGAAAATTAAATGATGTTTCACTTACCATTTTATATACAGCACAACAAAGACTCTGCATGACATGGACAACCCAAAGTTATAGATACATACATATATACATACATATACACATTCATACATACATACAAACCATAATACATATATATGAGCTACCTCTAGATCCCCTATGGAACACCCACATAACAAAGTAGAAAACTTTGGTCTCTCAGATTTCACTAAACAAAAGTTTTTCTGTAAGCAGGAACTTCCTCAGGGTAAAATGGTTATGAATGATATCAACATTAAGTCTCTACACATTCTGAGTGGTAAATGTAGAGACATTAATGTGATATTTGAGATCGCATGTATTCAGCATGAGACTTTAATTGTTTAAATAATGTTCAATATGTGCTACCAATAAAAAAGAGTAACTATTCATTGTTCTCCAAAGAGAGAGCAATAGTTTCCTTTCACTGCAATTTCCACTTATTTGCATAAAATTTATTAAAATATTTTGTAAAACAGTTAAAATTTACTCCGTATTGCAAATCTAACTACTGTCTGTTTATTTCACACAATACATCAATTAATCCAACATACTTGTTTCAGAATAGAACCTTGAATATAACTCAATTCAATATACATATAACCTTTTATCCAGAATTGGATCAAACATGTTTCTGTTTTAACCCTAAATTTGTCACCAACAGAACCTCACAACCATTAGGTTCATCCTACTGGACACTCTCCACATTATAGAAAAAAAGTAATCTGATTACCCTTTGTAATCTTACCAACAATGCCTGTCACCTGATTTTTTGCCGAGACCTGACATTTAGGATGAGTGTTCCTAGGTGAGTGTGATACTGAATTCAGTTTCTGAATTTCCCACTTACAAGATACACACAGAACACTTTAGCTAACAATTATTCACATCATTTACATGGTGCTGCATGTTAGTGGGTGCTTCATTACAAGGTCTTAAATGTAAAAGAGTATGTACACCTCAACATAAAATTAAAATTCATACTATCATATTTATATTAAAATCTCTTCCCAACATAAAATTCAATATATGAGGTTGTCATGGTGGTGAATGTGAATATTACAATCTTCAGGGAATTGAAACTGTGTAGTTGGTGCACAGGTATCAAAACATTTCAGAGGAACATCAAAATATCAGTACCAGTCCACCAAACCACATGGTGTCACAGCCTACTGTAATATTCACAGAACTTAATTATTTATTGGTCTATATATATGTGACCACAATATTATAGGATATGTACAAAAATGGTGCCATCAAACCATGATGAAAGACAGTCTCATTTCAGATTCATATATTCTACTAGTTGCACAAGGAATGATAAACCTTTCCTGAGAAGGTGATGTCCAATGTATTTGAACCTAAAGTGTTTCTTTAAAGTAAACTGACCATTCCAAGACTGAGGGCTGAACCACAGGCCAGTCCAATGCCCACAAAGGCGGCCATCATTGATGAAGCGGTCTCCTGCTCAGTGGACTCAACAACTCTGTAATTTGAGCACAATAAGTTAGTACTTACAGAAAGGATTCAGTTTTGCAGATATATAAGGCAGACATCAAAGCAGCTGTCATCATGGGCATATGTGATTAGAGACTATATTAACTGTACCAGTATGAAAGTTTTCAGACCATTAAACACAACATAAAAAACATATTGCATGTAAATATTTTACATTGTGTATATTTTAGATCCACTACACCATCTTCAAGACTCTGAAGTTAAATTTCAAAGTAAAGCATGCCCATAAGATTGTTTAAGCTGGCAGTTTCCTGTTCTCTGTTTTCTAATAATGGAAAGTATTCCAACAATCACAATTTAAAAAAAAAAAAACATAACAAGTTTAATATTGTACATTTTCTGTGCAACTATATTACTTATATAATGCTTAATACCAAGTTGTTGCACTTGTAGTACAGTGTATTCATCCACAGGCCAAATACCAGGGATCTTAAACTTGATTCCAGGACTACTTCATGTAAAGAAAGGTTAATCACAGATGTTTGGACACAAAAAAAATGCATCAGTTGAAGAATAAAAGACCAACTTGATGTCACTTGCTATTTTATTTCACATCTTATGTGCTCAACATGTTTCAGACATTAATATATGCGTCATCAGGAGCTTGCAACTATTCTGTTGAATTACCACATTGGTCGTATTGTTCTTGGTTTGATGTGTGTGTATTCAATAGAATAGTCGCAAGCTCCTGATGATGGATATATTAATGTCCGAAACATGTTGAGCACATAAGAAGTGAGATAAAATAGCAGGTGAAATCAGGTTTGTCTTTTATTCTTCAACTATCACAATGATGCACGGTCAAATAAACATAAGATTCACAAAAAATGCACCAGTGTCTAATTATAATAATTTTATTTTGAATAAAGTAGTTAAAAGGATTTTAATATTTTAATTTTAATTTTTATCACATACATAAAACTTCTACCAAATAAGGTGACATATAAGCTACACACTTCAAACAACATATGTGTTCCCTGAAGGTGGCCAAGAACTGAGGCCCAAATATGTTGGAGCAATAATTTATAAAAACATTGGGCAACAAGTTAGTATTAATACTGCATAAAAAGTAATAAGATTTAAGGTTTTCACAGCAGTCAATATTCAAATTATGTTGAGATGTAAAATGCTGCTATAACCAGAACATGATTCACTACAATAAAACTCACATCAATTGTCAACAATAAACTTACTTAGGTACACAGATGAGTGCAATGTTTGCTAAATAGCCATTGGACAACCCAAAGAACACAATGACGAGAATGTAGTAGAGATCTGACTTTATTAGGACTGGTAAGTGATGGCGAGGCTGTGCATTGCATATCAGCAGGAGCGGAATGAATGCTATTCGAAGTACACTTAGCACAGCAACTATCCAGCCTTTGTTTTGTGGCTGCAACAAAATAAAAACATTCTGATCATACATCTTCCCTTCTGCAAACAGCCATGGCTGGTTAGGAAGTGATCACACTGATTTACTATATTTACACTTTGGAAGATTCTTAAAACAACATGCCTGCTTAACTGAGGGCCATATGCACTACCCCACTCACTTGCCTTCCTGCACTTGATTTAGTGGTTCAGGGTGAGGCAAAATCAGCTGCACATTGACTCTGGAGTCTCAGGTGCTGGCCCTACCTTCACACTGACAGAAGACACAGCAGTACACTGACGGGTTTCAGAAGTCAGATTCCATCTTATGTTTATTGGACTGTGCATCATCTTGATAGTTGAGTAAAGATAGACCAACTTGATGTCACTTGCTTTATTATTTCTTTATTTAATGCTCAACAAGTTTCGGACGTTAATACATCCATCCTCAGGAGCTTGTGACTTATTTGTTGAGTTATTTCATGGGTTGTATTGCTCTGTTGTATGCTTCAGAAAGCCAAATGATTTCAGCCAACTTCTCCAATGCCAACGGCTTTAGAGAAGTTGGCTGTAGGTTCCATCTGAAATTCCAAAGCAGAAATCATTTGGCTTTCTGAAGCGTACAACAGAGCAATACAACCCAAGAAATAACTCAACAAATAAGTCGCAAGCTCCTGAGGATGGATGTATTAACGTCCAAAACATGTTGAGCATTAAAGAAAGAAATAATAAAGCAAGTGACATCAAGTTGGTCTATCTTTACTCAACTATCAGATTCCATATTTAGTACAGGGAGTGATGTAATGGGGCCACCATAAACTCTGAACCTAAACAGAGGTTTATTATGTACACTAGTGAAGACTGGACCAGGGGACCTGGGTCTCCTGCATTTAAAGGGCTCACCTAGTACAGAGATACCTCGGCTAATGAAGATAATTCGTTCTGGAATCACATTCGTTAGCCGAAATCTTCATTAGCCAAAACACACAGACAGCAAAGATAAGCTCCTGGAATGGCCCGACCGTTCATGTTTGCTGCTTTATGTTAGCGCGCGCATCCACTAAAACATTCGTTTGCCGAATCCATATTCATTAGCTGAGCCCGAAAAACAGCGAAAAAAATCGTTAGCCGAAAAATTCATTAGCAGGGTCACTCGTTAGCCGAGGTATCACTGTATACAGATGAGTCTAGGATGAAGACAAGGGCTTCGGGCTGATTCTATGGGAAATCCTTGGGTAGAAGACTCACTCTTTCTCTAGGAAGATACACTACATTTTTCCAGGTCAAGATATATGTTATCTTGGCCTGTGTTGAGAGATTCCAAATGAATATTAGATCAGAGAAATGCATTAGTATCTGTTATGACAGTCCAGCAGCTTTGAAAGCTCTTTAGGCTGATAAAACAATGTCCCCATTGGTATGGCAGTGCCAAAGGTTGTTGAATGACATTTCCATCCACCACTTTGTGGGAATCTTCGGGGTCTCCGGACATTATGAAATATGTAGAAATGAAATTGCCCATGAGCTCACAGGGGAGGGTTCTGTCCACCAGTCTGTTGCAACAGAGCTGGCCTTGGGGATCTCTGGGCAGAATATTAAGAAAAAATCAAGTGTTGGTTTGTTAACCAGCACATGCCGTCATGGCAGAGTCTTACAAGCACTCAGAGACAGGTTCGAGAATTGATCTTGGGCCCTAGTCCTGCTGCTAATAATAGGCTATTGTCCTTTACTAGGATACAATCCAGGGTACTTACTGGCCTTCTTACTGGTCATACCCTGAGAAGGCCTCTCTTACATAAAGGGGCTGATTAACAGTCCCTTGTGTAGGAGGCGAGGGGCAGAGTAGAAGAACTCAGTTCATGTTTTTTGTGAATGTGAAGCTTTGGCAATGCTCAGACATACTTATCTGGGTTCCTTTTCCTTGGACCCTAAGGACATCAGAAGTCTAAGTCTAGGGACAATCTGGAACTTTAGTAAAAGTACAGGGCTCCCATGACTGTGACTTCAGTCTATGGGACTTAAAGGATCTGTTAAAGGACTCTGTATGTTGCGACCAAAAGGCCTCAAACCCATTATCTGTTGTATTCTATTCTATTTGTGCCTGCTTAATACTGGTTCCACGAACTCACCCACTGCAGCAACCCTGCAAAAATCCTCCCCACATAGTCACATGTACTGAAGATTAGATATCCCACCACAGGAACAAAGTACATATCTGAAACAGCAATTAACAAGCATGCTATACTACTTCTTGTGTCATGACTGACCACAACCTTATCATTCATAAAATCTTATGAGTATCATTATGTTACCATTTTACTTCTTCTAGTTCCACATCTATTTTGATATTATTCTCCTGTACATTCCTAGGTCTTTCAAATGGTCTCTTTCCTTCATACTTTACTACCTGAACATTCTGTGCCTTTCTCGGCCCTTCCGTGTGTGTCACATATCCACCCATCTCATCCTACTTGATTTTATTGTTGGAACAATGGCACAAGAAAGGTAGCCACACTCCACAGATTATAGTTGACATTTCCTGCTATACATGCATGAGTACTGGTTCTCACCATTCCAAGGATTGCCGTTTTCTTTGCCTGTTGAGTTTACTAAAACAGTAACTGCTGGATACATTGCTAATGTCACAACAAATGTCATCCACTCAGCAAATCCATACACCCAAATCTGTAAACAGTAATTTAACAACATGAACTGTCAAAGAATTCTGTTACAAAATGAATGCACACTTATCAAAAGCAGCTGTGCCATAAGCTCAAGGAATTAGTTGCCAACTTATCATGGTAGAAGGCTAGGTTTGATCCCACAGTATTTCATATAGGACTTACGTGAACAAAAATGGCATTTGGACAAGTTTCCCTCCATTTTAATTGTAATCTTCACCTCTTGGTTGCTTCAATACGTCTGTCTGCCAAAATTCTCTAAACATTTCTTGTTTTCCCCTCCAAGGTGCATACAAATATCAACAATACCTCCTAGATTTAACTAGCCTAATAATGCTAAATTATGCATTTGTTTCACGTGTAATGTCTTTCACCCTATATTTCAGTCAGATAAAGCTCATTTAATGAAAGTGTAAACTGTTCAGTCTCATGCTATGCCTGTTTTACCCCAGGGAAAACAGCTGAAACTCCCAGTAATCTATAGGATAGGTGGCTGAGTTAATCCCACAGTTAATTTGTAAATGATGATAAAGTACAGAAGTTCCAAACACAATTATATCTAGCCTGCAATATGTTGTCTAACCAAACTACCAGGACTCACAGAAGCTGTGTCAGTATACATACCTTATTAAGTATACTCTTATATGAAATCTCCCTTGAGGGTGGATTATCACTTGCTTGAATTACAGCTGGTTCATACTGCATAGTGCTTGTTTGAACTTTGTCCAACATGTGGAATCGGAAAAAAACCTGTTATAATGATGAGACAATTGGTAAGACATGTAGCACAAAAGCAGTGAATAGTACAGATCTACACAATTCTATACGATTCTGACAGTGGTACTTCACACTTAATACAATATATCTTCATGGACTTGTACTGGCATTTGACAGTTTAAAAACAGAAAAAAAATAACTAAATACAACAGTATGTTTCAGGGACACAATGGGTCCCCATCTTCAGGCTAAAATAATAAGACCCACTCAGTTAAGCCTGACAAGACAAGCTACTCTGACAGGTTGAAAGTAGCTTTGCTGTTATGTAACACAAATGTGTATGACTTGAGGTAACAGGAACACAGCACATAGCAGGTGACCCTTTTGCTTAAAAAGTACAAATTCTAACATGCAGTCCTGTGTGAATATAAGAGGTGATGGAAAGATTAGAAAATATTTAACTTATCCGTTCCAATACAGCTAAAGACATGGACAATATTGGCCTGTTCTTCATTATTTTCTCATCCCTAATGTAACCAATGCAAAAAATAATATTGCCACACTGGCATTAATTATTTTAAGTTAATTAGAAGTGAAAAGACAGTTATGAATACTATGTCTTTCATTCATTTTTAGATATTATGAGCACCCAATCAGCATTTCTACTAATTTTATACAAATTGTTGTTACATCTAGGTTGCAGTGTAACTTGTTCTGTAACACTGCAAAATTAAAATATTCAGCTTTAAGGTAACACGATTTCTTTTACATCATGCTAACATAATGATGGTGAAAATCCAGAAGATAAAAATAACAGTGCTGGTAGTACAGGCAGGTCTCATTTTACATGATATAGCTTTAACATGACTTGAAAATTTACACCATTCTTCGAATTTACGTGATAATTTTTGGTTTAGCACATATTGGCATAGACCATTTGTGGCTGCCGTTTATCTTCTGTAGAAGTTTAGCAAAAACTGACGTCACTGTCATGCCATCATTTACATGTATGGATTGATTGTGTCAGTAGTATTTCATGTAGTTCATTTAGTTGCCTGCAAAAGCATTGGATCTTCTTACCAACATGAGTGAGAAACATAAATCTACATCACCTAGCATAATTCAAGTGAAAAATCTGTGAAAGACAATTATTTTTAAAAGAAATTAGACATAATAAGCTCACTTGAAAAAGGTGAATGAATTGGTGACATATGCTGTAATGTTAGACTCATTCATAACAGCATATGTATAATTGGCAATAGTGTTGGTAGAATAAAAGAAAGTGCTAAATCAGGAACTAAAGTAAGTGCTAAAATAATGTCTTATTCAGTGAGTTCAACTATGAAACATACAGAGAAAATGTTGAATACTTGGCTAGAGGATCAGAATTAATGCCATGTGCCTGTAAGCACGTTTTTGGTTCAAGCCAAGGCTTGTCCTATTTATGAGGATACGTCAATGGGTGATGATATTGTCAAACAATTTGATGGAAGTACAGGTTTGTTTAGGAGGTTCACGAAGATATATAGCTTTCATAACATTCAAATGACTGGGGAACCTGCTTGTTCTGACACTGTGGTTGTCATACATTATAAAGGATGAGGCTGTCAATCTCCTAATCCCAGGAAATACTACTTTTTTATTGGAACTTTTGTGTTCAATTTGCATGATGTTTTTCAGGAATATAACCCTGGTACATAATGAGACCTCCCTGAAATATTAATAATGATTATCTACTGAGATGGCCTAGATGTATTAATGGAATGAATGATGTCGATATTACTAGACATTTACCATTTAGTAAGTATGAAAGTTGAAAGCAAAACTAAGGTGGGTGCATAAGAATAAGACATATCTCAGAGAGATGAGAGTTAGCAAATGCAAGTATAAGTTTAACAGGAATGTAAGGAGGACTGGAAAGGTGAAGGCTGAAATTGAACTTAGACCCAAGAAAGAGGGAAATAAATGGGGAGGATCTCAAAGTTCGGCTTAATGAATCTCAAATAAAATGTCTCAATTAGTAATTGAGAGAATAAATATCAAGGAAATAAAGACAAAGGAGAAAGCATATTTTACGCATATTTGCCTTCAACTCTATCCACACAGCTCACTTTTTGTAACCAATATTATTCATTCCTGTTCCTTAATCTATTAATTTCGACAATTTTTTTTTCCATAAAAGCATGCAATTTCTTGAGCAGTCAAGTAACTATCACAGATTCAGAGAAGATCTTACACCATGGATATACAATACTGCACATACTGTGAGCTGTACCCTTCTTCCTTGAAACAACTGCCTAAAATCTGCAAATGTCTTGCAATCCAAACAAATAGATCTTTTCCTCAAATTTTCATTCTAAAATCTATGTGCATCTTGTCAGCTGGAAATATGGTAGTTTTCTTGCTGTCAGTCAAATACGCACCGCACGGGAAAGAACAAGATATGCAACAAGAGAAAGAAGCAGCATCCCATTGGCCACCATAAAGTAGACAAATGCACTGATTGTAGAAGAAGCTCCAAGGCATAGGGAAGCAATCTCTGCCAAGGCTGCAAAGATCCCACCCAAAGCCTGGCCACTCACTACTGCCGAGATGTAGCGGGATGAGAACTTGCCCACGATACCAAACAAACCACCCTGTAATATTGCACTTGCAACTGGAAAACAGAGATAGCACAAGTGTGTCATTAGTCACTATATCCTAATTTTGTCTCATGTGTTTTTGAATATGAAACTTTTCATGGTATGAATTATTCATACACATCATTCATAATAAATATCTTCCATATACTAGAGAGAACTGGTGAGAAACATAGCCTTACAAATATAATATTTTTCATTCTGTGCATTATTTAATATACCATCTTATAATAGCCAACAAAATTCACAATATGTCAGTGTAAGTTTATATGTTTTAAATTTTAAACATGAACTTACAGTGACAATATTTGTATTTGGTTAGTTATTATAAGAGAGTTGATATTCTTGCAAATTTGATATGGCAAGTTAACTTCATTGAGAGTAATAACTTTAAACTCTTAATTCTCCTCTAATTAGCTCAACATAACAATTATGTTTCTAGATGATATTTTAAACATAATTATTTGGTTATTCCTTTATTGAAAATAGCTTATAGGAGAATATGTCAAAAACAGAAAAAGTTTTTGCCCCTGATTGTTACATTAAGTCTATGTTAGTACTTGACAGTAACTGTCTCAAACACAACACACTGTATACAGATATTACAGTGGTTACATGTTTCATATCTCAAATCTTTCTATACACTTCATATATGTTCAAACAATTTACAAGACACATGTAGTTTTTTCTGCAATGGTAGTTAAAATCTGAACCATAAATACAATATACTGTTGAAATCCAAATTGGAGTTCTTACACAAGGACTTTGGGTATACAGATAAAGAAAGATAACATTAAATGTTGCTATGAGATACATATAAAAATGCAAATAACATACACAATTTTCCCATTTCATTGTATTAACCTGTTGGCGCCGGAATTAATTTTTTAAAATTTAGCACACCCTGTATATAAAATGTGAATAAAACGGGAACCAAATATGTTAGAATTATGAAACAAACTGCATTTTGGAGAGAAAAAAACAGAGAGTATATACCATGTTTAAAATATTCAGTAACTACATTTGTTGAATAAATATATAAAATGCAACGTTTAGAGGTTAGCGGTGCGATACGACCACTATAGTCATTAAATGGTTAATATGGAAAGTTTTGTGATCCTCATTGCCCTCAAAATCCCAAGACATTTAACATGACAGTACATTTGTGGGTTTATTTAAACCCAAAATACAAACTGCCAGTACATTCTATTACCTGGCACCAGATAACATAAAAATTGGGATTTGCAAATGTTCATAATCAAGACAGCAGTATGAGAATTCGTGAACATAGGGGGTCTGGAAAGACTAAAACAAAATTAGTACCTAGAAATAGGTCAATACACTTTACTTATATTCTGTTACATATGGAGGGCAAGAATGCAAATTATATTGCACAGGCTAGTATTGTTAAGTGTTAATAACTGTCTTATCTAGACAAATGTAACTGATGCTAAGAAACTTATATATATGAGTATGTACTCTGCAGCTGAAAATAAGGTGGTACGATTTTTGTACTTTGCAGTGAATGGTGTAATATTGTGTAAGTGACTGTAATTCAATTTTGCCATTAACCTTCTGTGGAGAACTCTGGATCCAGTGTTAATCACACTGGAAACCCCAGTGAAAACTCTAGCAGTAAGTCACCATATCAAGTATTTAATATTAAATGAAATAATACAATGTGGCCTCCACTACCAATCAAACTGGTATAACATCACGCAACTTAACTGTGTATAAATCTATGGTGCATTACCACAAAACACAATAGTGTACTGAATATGCAGTGCTACTAAATTTATATATTTCTTATAATAATTTTCGTAAAGAACACATGAATGTGCATGTGAATTAGCTTATGCACTTGCAGACACAACATACTTACTGTTAAGCAACACCACCGTAACCAGAGTAATGCCAAAGAACAGATCCTGCCCTGCAATATACACAACACAAAGTAAATGAACAACATTTCATGTCCTGTGCTGTCTTTTCCTAAGGTTTACTTAGCCTCTAACTTACTATATTCCCAATTGATTTTATGCTTAACTCAATTAGCCTAACCATACCAAATTCTTATGTGAATCAGACATGTAAGATCAAATATTTCAAACACTTTTCTGTGCAAGTTTTGAGATTTTCACAGCAGTGTGATCAAAAATTCTGTTCTTCTGACATATGATGGTGCATCACTGGGTAATCTGTTCCAGGCATTCCTTTGAAATATTAGGAACAGTATACCCACTGACACAGTTAATTCCCTGCATATCTTGATGATCTCTTGGTAGATACTTACTTTTAAAATACGTTCATAAACATAATATGCAAAATAATCCTTATCCTTTAGCCAAAGGCTGTGAACATCTTATATTGTGACGCATGCTTCTATTTAGGTAATATTTTCAGATCCAGCTATACTCTTCAGTGCTCACTTCTCAAATCCTTAATCTATGTAAATATTTCAAATTTAAAATAATATACAAAACTACAGCCTTCTTAGTACACACTTCTGACCATTGAATAATGTAACTTTCCTCTTGACTCAGCTGGTTTTTAGACCAAAGTATTCCTTCTATTACAAAACCAACTAGATGCACTAGTTTCTCAAATTTATTTTTGGAATAAAACTCTACATGTTTCGGACAGTTCCTCTGTCCATTGTAAGGAGTTTTTCACTGTACACACAGCAATGGTATATGTCAGACAGGTTTGCTGACAGCTTGCAAGCAGGATCACGACAGAAGTTCCGTCCTGATCCTGCTCGCAAGCTGTCAGCAAACCTGTATGACATACGAGGTCTGTTAGAAAAGTATCCGACCGTATTTTTTTATGCGAACACCTGATGGATTATAATCTAGCGCGCTTGCATGAGCCGACCTTGAACCTTAGTGCGCATGCGTGAATTTT
>Ga0123357_10001733_pt1 | contig 23549 bp, 22 predicted proteins | sample TergutEmb28metaG_FD_89873 | JGI IMG/M metagenome (GOLD analysis project Ga0123357, IMG submission 89873) | Embiratermes neotenicus P4 segment gut microbial communities from Petit-Saut dam, French Guiana - Emb289 P4 | ecosystem: Host-associated > Arthropoda: Insects > Digestive system > Gut ... | reverse complement strand
CATGTATTTAGATTCGGAAAAGAAAAAAGAAATCTTCGCTAAATACGGGAAGTCTAACACTGACACCGGTTCTTCGGAAGGACAGATTGCATTGTTTTCCTACCGTATTACGCATTTAACTGATCATCTCAAGTTAAATAAGAAAGATTATAGCACGGAACGCGCTTTGAAAATGTTAGTTGGTAAACGCCGCCGGTTACTGGATTATTTGAAAGACAGGGATATAGAGCGTTACCGCTCCATTATTAAAGAGTTGAACATCAGGAAATAAACATTTACTTAGTTGTATTCATGAAAGGAAGGGGCGTTGGAGTAATTTCAGTGCCCTTTTTTATGCCGGTGAAACAAAGCGATTATGGATTTAAAAATACAATACAATGTTTTCAGGAATAATTGAAGAAGCAGCTACGGTTACAGGTTGCAAAACAGAACAGGGAAATTTGCATTTAACTTTGAAATGCTCCTTTGTCAATGAGTTAAAAATTGACCAAAGTTTGGCGCATAACGGCGTTTGCCTGACGGTGGTCGGCTTGACGGAAGATACCTATACGGTCACAGCAATCAGAGAAACACTGGAGCGTTCAAATCTGGGTTTACTGAAAGTTGGAGATAAAGTGAATCTGGAACGAAGTTTACTGATGAACGGGCGACTTGACGGGCATATCGTACAAGGTCATGTGGATCAGACTGCTGTTTGCACCCAAGTGGACGAAGCCGGCGGAAGCTGGTATTATACGTTTGAATATGCGTTCGATCAAGCAATGGCAAAACAAGGATATTTAACGGTCGAAAAAGGTTCGGTTTGTGTTAATGGCGTCAGTCTGACGGTTTGTAATTCAAAAGATAACAGTTTTCAGGTCGCTATTATTCCCTATACCTATGAAATTACCAATTTCCACCAAATCAAACAGGGAACTGTGGTGAATCTGGAATTTGATATTATCGGGAAATATATCAGCAAGATTAACAGGTATAATTGAAGGAGTTAATCACTGAGGCATACTCTTCTTAAACAAACTCCTCCAGTGATTAAAATCTTTACGGAAGAGAATGCCGATTCCCTGCGTCATTTCGGGAGTAAGACTGTTGAAATAGCGGTAATTGTAATGATTAAATCCATTCAAACGAATATCGCCGCTTTTGTTCAGCTTGTATTCCAAATCGAAATCGCCGATTAGAGGCGTTTTATTTTGCGTGTCGTTGAAAAGCGGATTATTGGAATATCCGAAATTTCCATTGAAAATCAACCGGTTATTAAGTAATTGACTGGATAGCAGGACTTCAAATTCCGTACCGGTTTGCGTACCGGCATTCGATTGGTGAAATATTGTTCCCACTTTAAAATTGTTGCTCAACAGACCCAACATGCTGGAAATCTGTGTGGATAAAGTAGAAGTGAGATATGACCAGTTGGAATTAGCATTGGTATTGCTGTCACGCATGTATTCCGGAGGCGTATAAAAACGGCTGAGGACAAGAAGATAAACGATTTGCCGGCTCATCATATCGTCTGTTCGGATATAACTTTTCACTTGACGAACCAATTCATCGGGCGATCCGGGCAAATCCAAATCAAAAGCGACAGCCGGCCTGTCCAACGGTCCGGTCAGTAACAAAATGCAACTTATCGGTATAATGTTGCGGGCGCTTTTCTTGTCGGCTATCAATTGCGGATCCAAATCTTCCAAATTGGCATTTACCGTATAATTCGCTTTTATATTCAACTCGGCAGTATAAGGATCTCCCCGGAAAGCGACCGAACTGCCGTCCTGAATATCAAAATTGCGAATGAATAATTGCTGTAACGTAAAATTATATTTTCCATGTTCAATCACATAATTTCCCAGTACTTTCAATGGCGTTTTCGTTCCATACTGTATTTGAAGGTTTCCTTTTCCATATCCGCTGATTTTATCCCCTGAAATCGGATCCATAACCATATCGATGGTAGCGTCGGGAGTGACGTCCAATAACAGGTTAAACCGGATTTCCGGTCCGTCGTTGGAAGTAAATGAAACCGGAAGCAGAGCGGCATCCGGAACTTTCGCCGGTTGGATTTTTGGTTTTTTTACCGATACAAACCGGATAAAATCATAATCTTCTATGTCGTTTTCTTCCATAAAATTCAGCGTCATTTGGGTGTTGGCTATATTTTGCGCCGTAACATCAATATTAATCAAATCCTGCGTTCCGTAAAGAGAAGCCGTTCCATTCCCGAAAGCTGTACCATAAAACATCGGATTTAACGTTTTAGTCGCATTGAATATCATAAAATTGGAATAGGCAATGTTAGCTGAAAAATAAAAGGTCTGAAATAAATGGTGTTTTACAAAACCGCTTGCTATGGCTTTATTCCCTTTTTCGTCATAAATGGTAATGTTGTTGGCTTTGATAGTGTCGGGAAGACATTTTACCGAGTCGGTAAACGTATAGTACGTATTGAGATAGCCTATGCCAAACCGACAATTTTGGGCAAAGACGTCGCCTTCAACCGTAGGATTATTCAAATCGCCGAAAAGCCGCAAATGTCCCGACAGGTTGCCGGTTAAATCCTGAACCACTTTGTTCAGATATTTCCGAAGGAAACGCGCATCGGCATTTCTGGCGTTAAAATCAATGGATAATTCTTCTTTGACCGGATAAATAATACCATTTACATCCACAAACGACGAATCGTTTTTTATTATTTTTCCAAGCATTAATACCCCTTGATTCTGGTCGTCCCACGTTCCGGTTAAATCCAGATGACCGAAATTAACCGTGTTAAAAGAAAAATCGGTTACATCCAAATGGGTCTCTAACTTCCTCGTTTGGAAAACATCCTGAGCTGTCACAAAACCGGTAGCCTGTCCTCCAAACTCCAAAGCAGGAATATTCAACGACTGAAAAATATAATTCAAGTCCACCCGTTTCAAGTCAATTTGAAGTTTTTTATCCGGATCGTGTGAAATCGCTCCCTGTATTTTAAGGAATTGATCATTATGAAATGCCTGTAAATGATCGATTTGGATGTTGGATGAATCCACTACGATCGTGGCTGGATAAAGCGTCCAGATTGAATCATTGAAAACCAGCTCTGTTTGCTGAACCGTTGTTTCCATTCTGATTGGCGAGCGGTCGTCATTCTGTGAAAATAAAGTGGTAAAATTCAGATCGCCCCTGTAGTTGGAAGAGCCGTTTCCCCAATGCAAAAGCGTATTGAGTTTATCGTCCGCAACATCCATTCGGATGCCAAATTTCATTTTCGTATATTTCTTCTGCAAACTGATTCCGGTTATATCAACTTGTGCGGTATCCGCCGAATTGGTAAATAACAACCGGAGCGAATCGATGTGCGAACCGCCGAGTAGCGCATGAGGCGTCACAAAATCCAAACGCAATTTATCGTCATTGTATTGTCCGGAAATATCCGTTTGTCCCTGCAAAGAAAAAGGTAATTCGAAAGCCTTTGAAAAATCAGTCAAATCTTCCATAGTTAAGTGCATGGAAAAATCATTTCCATCGTCGCCTGAATATTTTGGATCAGGTTTAACCAGTGAAGGCAAATAATGGGCAAATGTTTGTTTCAGAGCCGGAACAATTGTTTTGTATGAATAATTTCCCCAAATATCTCCGGCAAGAATTTTAGAATCAATGCGGATACGTTTTTCTTGCTCCGAAGGAGTAGTCGTAACCAAAAGGCTGTCTAAAAAGTAGCTTCCTTTGTCGGTTTTAAATTGCAAATTGTTTAATGCAATTGTACCTGAAAAAGTATCGGGATTATTTCCGGTCAAGTTGGCATTCAATTCAAGCGACAATAAAGGATGTTGGTATTTGCTTGTAAGATTTAATTTATCTATTTGTAAATCAGATACTTTTAATTGAAAATCAAATTTGGAATCATCTCCGTCGAAAACCAAAAGCCCTTCCCCTGCAATCTTTCCTTCCGTAGTGCTAAGATTCAGGCTTCCATCAAAACTTGTCGGGGTAAATTCGCCATTCAAACTTAAATTATGGTAAGTATATCCTTTATAAACTAATTTTGCAAGGTTGGCGTCGATTGTCCCTGAAAACTTTTTATCCGCCGCATTTTGCCTGGCATCTAACCGGATATCAAAAGCCATAGCGCCATAGTCCTTATTATTTAAAAGCTGTTGTAAATTCAAATTATCCGAAGCGATTTGCCCTTTTATATACCGGATGCCGTTATTTCCAATCGTGATATTCGTTTTAATAGCCCCGACATCGGTATTCAAAACGCCCCAAGCCGATAAATCATCAAACGAACCGTTGACATCTCCTTCAAAACGAATGTTTCTCATCTGCTTGATTTGTTCAGGTAATTTAACCGGTTGCTGCGAAAGATTGTTGACTAACCGTTCAATACCTTCTGGGGAAAAAAACGAATTGGATATGCTTCCCCGAATGTAGAAAAGTTCTTTATCGGAATTGAAAATATTTCGCAATTCGGCATTTGCACTAATCATCAGTTGATTATAATATCTGAAATAAAAATCCTTAATTGTAAGATCTCTTCCAACTCCGTCGAAATCGCCTTCAAGGTTGATTTTATCCTCAAAATTTGAAAATGCAGGGATGATAGCGCTTAGTTCTTTCGGATAAATCGTGGAACTTTTTAATTTCAACCGGAAAGTAAGCGGCTCTTCTTTATCCGTATGCGACAAGTTGTAATTGGCGGTTAAATCCGAAAAGAGGAAAGAACTTTTATCCAATTCAACTGCCAATTGGTTGATTTTAGCGGCTTTTTCGCTGGCAACCAAATCAAAAGCCATGTTTTTCAGTTGTAAACCGGACTGTTCTTTGAAACTCAATTTATCGAATTGCAAAGTCAATTCCTTATTACTCAAATTGATAATTTGAATTTTAGAAGAAATATCGCTCAGGAGAAGCTGTTTGGGATTGAACGCTCCGGCGGGTGTTTCCGCTTTATCTTTCACGCGGTAAGAAAAGCGTCCCAACCACAAATTCAACTTTTTGATTTGCAAATCAATCATCGGATTGGTTTCAATAGTGTCTTTTCTGGCGAACGCATCAATAATATATTGAATATTCAGGGGCGAATCGTCTGTTTCCTTACTCAAATTAAACTGGAACGTAAACAATTGAATGGAATCGAATCGCCATTTCTTTTGAAAAAGCGGAAAAAGTTTAAAGCCGGCGGCAACCCGTTTCGCCTGAAACAGAAGTTCGCCGGATTGGTCTTCCATATACACATCCCTGAGAATTAATTTATTGAAAAATCCCAATTCGATTTGCCGGATATGAACTTCCGTATGTAATTTGTTATTAAGATAAGAAGCAACTTGATGAGAAATTTTTCCCTGAAAATAAGGAACTTGCAACAATGTAGCCGGTAATACGTAAATAATAAAGAAGAAAATTAGAATCCCTCCGATTAATCTTTTAAATATTTTCATTTGTTTGGAATAAAAACAGGAACGAATCGCTATTTCACTGTTTACTATTAACTCATCAATTTATCAGTGACAAAGATACAAAGTCATTTGTGTTTTCCGAAATATTTTCCGAAATTTGTGCACTTTTTTAAGAAATTTTTCAAAATGGATGTAACTATCTTGGGAATTGAATCGTCGTGCGATGATACTTCGGCGGCGGTCATTCGAAACGGAGTTATGCTGTCGAACGTCATTGCCGGACAAAAAGTGCATGAAGCCTACGGAGGCGTAGTTCCCGAATTAGCGTCGCGGGCGCATCAGCAAAACATCATACCGGTGGTTCATGAAGCGCTGAAGCGATCCGGAATAGATAAAAAAGACCTTTCGGCCATCGCATTCACGCGAGGACCCGGACTGCTGGGTTCATTGCTCGTCGGAACATCATTTACTAAAGGCTTGTCGATAGCGTTGCAGATTCCAATGATTGAAGTCAACCATTTGCAGGCGCATGTGTTAGCGCACTTCATCAAGGAAAATGAACGGGACGACAAGCAGCCTCATTTTCCATTTCTCTGCCTGCTGGTTTCCGGCGGAAATTCTCAAATCATTTTGGTTCGCCAATGGAACGATATGGAAGTAATCGGACAAACCATCGACGATGCAGCAGGGGAAGCGTTCGACAAATGCGCCAAAGTCATGGGATTGCCCTATCCGGGAGGTCCTGTGGTTGACCGCCTGGCAAAAGAAGGCAATCCCGAAGCGTTCCGGTTAAGCAAGCCGCAGATACCGGATTATAACTACAGTTTCAGCGGGTTAAAGACGTCATTTTTATATCTTCTTCGCGATGAATTAAAAAAAGACCCTGATTTTATCGAAAAAAATCAGGCGAATCTATGCGCCAGCCTTCAAGCTACGATTATTGATATTTTGATGCAGAAATTGCTGAAAGCTGCTAAGTATTTAAACGTAAAGGAAGTGGCAGTTGCAGGAGGCGTATCCGCCAATTCCGGTTTGCGGAAAACTTTTGAAGAATATGCTTCTCGCTATGGATGGAAAATTCATATTCCTCCTTTTGCTTTTACGACCGATAATGCCGCCATGGTTGCCATGACCGGCTATTTCAAATTTTTGAATCACGATTTTGCAGCGATGGATTGTGTGCCATTTTCAAGAACAACTTTATAACGCCTATCTTAGAATAATATTACCCTGTTTGAACTGTTTCCGATTTAAGAAAAATAATTGGCAAAAACTTTTCAATTTGCGAAGTTTTATTTACCTTTGCACAAGTGATATAATGAAAATCCGAAATAAAGAGATATTGAATAAATATGCTTCTAAACATGCCAACGTAAGAAATACCTTGCAAAGTTGGATTAATTTTGTGGAAGAAGCGGAATGGAAATCACACAATGAACTCAAACGTGATTTTACTTCTGCCGATTATGTTGGAAATGGGCGGTATGTATTCAATATACAAGGAAATAATCACAGATTGATAGCAATTGCTGTGTTTATTGAAGGTTATTTGAAAATTCGTTTTATAGGCACTCATGCCGAATATGACAAGATAGATTGTAAAACAATTTAGTATAGAATGCATTATGATAAAAAAATTTGAAAATATTACAGTTATTAATGATAGAAAACTTTTCGATGAAATAGCTGAATACGAAGAAAATTTAATTCAGGAAGCAACTGCTAACGGAGCATTAGCCGAACAAGACGCCGACAATGAATATACGTGCGAAATAGGAAGAGTAGGCAATATGTGTGCAGATTATGAAAGCGTTTATATGACTTTCAAGTACCTGAAATTCAAATCGCCTTTGGTAATTGGTATTCAAAAGGAGCTGGCTGTCCGTTCACTTAAGCAACGCGAAGCAGCCGAAATGCTGGATATAAAAGAATCTACTTTCAGCCAAATTATTCGAGGTAAACGTCCGGTTTCCATGCAAATGGCAAAGCGCTTGTACAAGGTATTCAATATAGATCCAAAGTTGATTTTAGAATATGCTTGAGAATATTTATTTTTATCTTATAATCGCCATTTTTATCCTGAGTTTCGCCTGGACGCAAATTCTATCCTGGCTGAACCGGAAAAGGATGAGTCCGGTATTGCCCGACGAATTGAAAGGAATTTATCCACCGGAAAAATATGCCAAACAGCAGGAGTATCAACGGACAAACAGCCGTTTCGGTTTGATTTCCGGCGGATTTTCGTTTGCACTGATGCTCGCTATTTTACTGTTCGGATTCTTGGGCTGGTTCGACAACTACCTGCGCGGATATACCAATCATTTCCTGATTCTTCCCTTGCTTTTCTTTGGCATTCTGATGATAGGCAACGAATTGATTGATTTTCCTTTTGGCTGGTATGCTACTTTTACGATTGAAGAACGTTTTGGTTTCAATAAATCCACAAGGAAATTATTCCTTCTCGATTGGCTGAAAGGCATTTTATTGAGTCTGTTGATTGGCGGGATTGTTTTATCTGCTATCTTGTACCTATACAACTACATAGGGAAAGAGTTCTGGTTATATGCCTGGCTTGTGGTTTCGGGATTTTCTTTACTCGTGACTTTTTTTTATTCGGAATGGATTGTACCTTTATTTAATAAACAAACGCCTTTGAAAGCAGGTGAATTGCGGGATGCCATCGAATCTTTCGCACGGAAAGCCGGATTCCGGTTGACGAATATTTTTGTTATGGACGGCTCCAAACGAACCACCAAAGCAAATGCCTATTTCACCGGATTTGGAAAGAAAAAGCGTATCGTTTTGTTCGATACCCTGATGAACGAACTGAATACGGAAGAAATTGTAGCAGTCCTCGCGCATGAAATCGGACATTACAAAAAGAGACATACCATTTATGCCATGCTGTTTTCAATAGTGACTACCGGAATAATTCTTTATATTTTATCGTTATTTCTGGGAAATTTACAACTGGCAGAAGCTTTGGGTGGAAAAACAGCTTCTTTTCATTTGGGAATCATCGGGTTTGCTTTTCTTTTCACTCCAATTTCGGAAGTATTGGGATTAGCAGTAAATTATTATTCCCGGAAAAACGAATACCAAGCAGATAGCTTCGCCGCGCAATTCGGCTTAGGCGAAGCGCTTATCTCGGCATTGAAAAAACTTTCGATTCAATCGCTGAGTAATTTGAACCCGCATCCATTAACCGTATTTTGGTATTATTCTCATCCAACGCTTTTGCAGCGGATTAAACGCTTGCAGCAACCGATGTTACTTTGTAGTTAGTTTCCCCTAATATTATCAGCGCCTTGTCCAATATCGTGGAATCGTCCAGCATAACGATTCCGCCATCAGGGCCCGGCTCAATATGAATGCCGCATTTGTTTCCCGTACTCTGGTTAAATCCGCCAAAATAGTTTCGTACTGTGTCTTCCGACAGTCCTAACTCTGCGGCAATTTGACGGATACTCCCAGCGGGTAAGCGATCTTTGATTCGACGAAGCTCATTAAACGTTACTGTTTTCATGATTTTTATTTGTATTTTAATATGTTATAAACAATTTGTTTTCAAAATCGGCTACTAACTTAATTAAAAAAAACAAATCCACCAATTAATTTTTATAAATAAAATTTAAAAATTATTATTTATAATGCGGCAGAAGTGTAACAATTTGACTGTTAAGTAGTATAATAATTATTACATATAGATAAAAAACTCCGCAAAGAAAATAAATTTCCCTGTCGGAACATCTTTGTTTTTTTACCTGACTGCTTTCAATAAAAAACCAATTGCGACGAATATTGTCGTATATCCTGTAAATACACAAAGCAATCAACGTACCGACAACTGCGCCGGCTACGACATCCGATATAAAATGTACGCCTATATAAATTCTTGAATATGAAATCAATAGCGCATAAATAAAAATCGTCCATGTGAAAAATTTATTCCGAATAACCAATGCAAAGAAAGTAGCAAATCCGAATGCGTTGGTGGCATGTCCCGAAATAAATCCATAGCGTCCTCCGCGATAGTTGAATACGGTTTTCACCTGGTTCATAAAATCCGGATGATGCGTTGGACGTAAACGATGAAACAAGGGTTTGAAAAAATCAGATGAAATCTGGTCGCAGAACAGCATCAGTAAACCGACAGCTATCAGAACACAAACGATTTCTTTCCAATTTTTTTTATAGATAAATACCCATAAAAAACAGAGGTAAAAAATCAACCATGTCCACGGGTAAGAACAAACATAAAAAAAATTATCCCAAATCGTAGAACTGCTTCCATTCAGAAAAAAGAAAAAATTTCGTTCTAATTGAAGTTCTTTTTCGAGCATGTGCCAAAATTTATTGCAACAAAGGTATAATAAATTCGGATAGTAGTGAGAATAATTGAAAAAATTTTACCTTTGCCTTCAAATTATTTATCAATGAAAACAGTATTTCATCAATTAACAAATAAGGATACCTTTTTCCTGCTTGCAGGGCCGTGTGTGATCGAAAATGAACAAATGGCTTTGGATATAGCCGAAAAAATAGTCTGCATTACTGAAAAGCTGCATATTCCCTATATTTTTAAAGGCTCTTTTAAAAAAGCCAACCGGTCGAGAGTTGATTCTTTTACCGGAATAGGCGACGAAAAGTCATTGAAAATTCTGCGAAAAGTGCGTGAAACCTTTCAAATCGCGGTGGTGACGGATATTCACGAAACGTGCGATGCTGCAAAAGCGGCTGAATATGTCGACGTTTTGCAAATTCCCGCTTTCCTTTGCCGCCAGACCGATTTATTGATTGCTGCCGCGCAAACGGGAAAAATCGTTAACATCAAGAAAGGACAGTTCTTATCTCCTGCCGCCATGCGGTTTACGGCGCAGAAAGTAGCGGATAGCGGCAACAACCAAATCCTGCTGACGGAACGGGGAACGACTTTTGGTTATACGGATTTGGTGGTTGATTACAGGGGAATCCCCGAAATGCAATCGTTCGGTTATCCGGTTGTGATGGATGCTACTCACTCCCTGCAACAACCCAACCAAGCGAGCGGAGTGACCGGAGGAATGCCTCAACTGATTGAAACGATTGCAAAAGCAGCCGTCGCCGTCGGCGTTGACGGTTTGTTCATCGAGACGCATCCGAATCCGTCGCAAGCCTTATCGGACGGAGCCAATATGTTGCCATTGAATTTGCTGGAAAATTTGTTGGGGAAATTGGTAAGAATCAGAGAAGCGGCGGGTTGAATACAGAAGATAAAAATTGCGGAACAAACCGCTTGCTTTTACTCGCAGTTCATTCCGCAACTTACTTATAACTCTTAATTCGTAACTATTCTGTAACCTTGATTTTTATATTTCGGAACCACACATTGTCACCATGATCCTGGAGACCAATGTAGCCTTCATGATTATCGCCTCCGCAGTTGTTCAACAATTTGAAAGCCAACGTTCCAAACGGACCGTCTTTATCCGCTTTGAATTTACCCTTTTGCAACATGTCTGTCCATTGCGGCGTCCACAGATGATATTCAACAACGGTTTTGCCGTTCTGTTCATAGAATACCGAACCTTTGAAAACCGTTATTGACCCCGTATTCCATTGTCCGCAAGGTTTCGCATTTTGCGGAACAGCCGGAATCATATCATACAGAGAAGCTGATTGACGATCGCCGTTTACGCCCTGTTTTGCGTCAGGGTGATTTTCGTTGTCCAAAAGTTGATATTCGGGAGACGATATGTAAATCGGTTGTCCTTTAATTTCTTGAGCTAAAACGAAAACGCCGGAATTGGAAGCTGTATCCATTTTCCATTCAAAAGACAATTTGAAATTTTTGAACTTATGTGCAAAAATAAGATCTCCTCCTTTTGTGCTATCTTGCGCTTCACCTTCACCCCCGCCTTTAAGCTGGAGAGTGCCGTCCTGGCCAAGCGACCAACGAGCGGGTATAGTGTCTTTATTATATCCACGCCAGCCGTACAAACTTTTTCCGCAAAACAGAATATAAGCGCCATCGGCATCTTTTGGAAATGCTTTCATATCAACTTGCGTTTTTTCGAGAGAAGTATATTCAGGGAAACCGTTAACAGAGTCGGCAGGAACAATGTTTTCTGTCGTTGTAACCACATAAGGAACAGATTCATCAGGACAGGCGAGCTCTTTTGAACCGCTGTTACATGCTGCTAAAGCGCCTATTAAAATGACGCTTACAAAATAACTAACTTTTTTCATATACGAAATTTTTATCGTTATTGTTATAAATTTATGAATTTAATTAATAATTAATCATGCAGGCATAGCCGGCAACGACCAACCATCTCTGTAAGTATGTTTGATCAGCTCTTGAGAGAACGCTTTAGCATTAATATCAATAGCAGGTCTGTCGAATTTAGGATCGCCGTCAACGATTTTGAAATTATCGGAAATCGTCAACCGGAGTTTTTCATCATCTTTGATATTGGTGAATTGCATATTCTGTCCATCCCATTCCAATTCTTTATTCAATCCTTGCAGACGAACGCCCAGTACGCCCATTACCACCATTTCGGCGAAAGGTCCGGCTTCGCTGAAATCGGAAGCGGTTTTTACCCTGCTGTCGGGATTTTCTTTACAGGCGCGTACCCAGTCCATTTCATGTCCTCCTCTCATGGCTTCACCCGGCACTTCGCGTTGTGTTTTTGGAACAACCGGCTTACGTCCCGAAAGCAACCATGGATTCACGCCATAACAACCGCAAATCAATGTGTCTTTGGTTCCATAGAAAATAACCGCTCCACCTGAATCGTTCATGTTTTGGCCTGCAGGCCATCCTTTAGGCATTACGGGTTTGATGCCGCCGTCGTACCAGAAAACTTCCACTTCGGGAAATTTAACTTTCTTGACATTGGGTACGGTACGTGCGGGGAAAGTGTAGCGTATAGCTTGTGCGGTAGGAGCGCAATCGGTAAGCAACAGTGTTGAGCTTGCCTGTATTTTTGTCGGGTAGCCCAATTGCAAACCTTTGAATATCGGGTGCATGATGTGGCAAGCCATATCGCCGAGAGCGCCGGTGCCATAGTTCCACCATCCACGCCAATTCCAGGGGGTATAAATTTCGTTGTAAGGCACCAACTTTGCCGGACCCGTAAACAAATCCCAGTTCAGCGTTTCGGGAACCCATTGACCTTGCGACGGAGTATTTAAACCCTGCGGCCAGATAGGACGGTCGGTAAACGTATCTACACGGGTTACTTCGCCTATTTCGCCATTCCATATCCAGTCGCAAATCTGACGGACGCCCGCTCCCGAGCTTCCCTGATTACCCATTTGGGTTGCAACTTTGTACTTTGCCGCCAATTTTGTTAACAAACGCGATTCATACACAGAGTGCGTTAACGGTTTCTGTACAAACACATGTTTACCCAAAGTCATAGCCGTAGCTGCAATAATGGCATGCGTATGATCGGCTGTCGCCACAATAACGGCATCAATGGATTTACCCATTTCGTCATACATCTTCCGCCAGTCTGCATACCGCTTTGCATCTGGATTTTCTTCAAATACGTGTCCTGCGTATTTCCAGTCAACATCGCAGAGGGCAACAATATTTTCAGTACGCTTTACATTTTTAAGATTAGTATTGCCCATACCGCCAATACCAACCACCGCAACGTTTAGTTTATCGCTTGGAGCCGCAACGCCGCTAATACTTTTTCCCATAACAATGCTCGGGATAACCGTCAAGCCGACTGCCGCTGCTCCGCTCTTTTGAAGGAAAGACCTTCGTGTCATAGAGTTTGACATTGTTTTTACATTTTTTATAGTGAATAAATTTAATTCAAAAACGACGGGGTCAAAGATATTATTTTTATTTTACAAAATGAACAAAGAAAATGAAGAAAATGTAAAAAAAATGATTATTTTACATAATTTAACATATTAATATTTCAAAAGGTCTATTTTTCAAACAAATGAAGCAGATAACTATTTTGTTCCTCAACAGTCATATCTGAATTATCCAATACAGTTGCATCCGTCGCTTTTTGTAAAGGTCCGTCTTTCCGGGTCGAATCAATCCAATCCCGTTTCTCAATATTTTTCAAAACCTCTTCAAAATTAACGGATTCGCCTTTAGCAATCAATTCTTTCAAACGGCGTTGCGCCCTGATTTCCGGACGAGCAGTAACAAAAAGCTTCAATTCGGCGTTTGGGAAAACAACCGTTCCAATGTCTCGTCCATCCATAACAATCGCTTTGGTTTGTCCCATCGCTTGCTGTTGTTTGACCATCGCTTCCCGAATAAATCCAACGGCAGCCACCGGACTTACCTTGTCGGCAACCGCCATGCTGCGGATTTGCGTTTCTACATTTTCGCCGTTCAGATACGTATCCTGATTGTCGGTATTCTTGTTGTATTTGAAAGATATATGAATATCGTTGATAGATTGCCGGACAGCTTCTATATTCAAAACATCGTTGTCGAAAAATCCTTTTTGCAAACAGAACAGGGTGACGGCTCGATACATGGCGCCACTGTCGATGTATTTGTAATGGATAGTTCGGGCTAATTCTTTCGCCATTGTGCTTTTACCGCACGACGAATGCCCGTCGATCGCTATGATAATCTTCTTCATAAATTACAGTTTCATTTCGGCTAAGGAAGTGGTAATACTAAGCATCAATGAAGTAGATGAAGGATTGTATTGCCCAAGCGAACAGCCGAACCCAAATGCTTTCACTTTCAATCCTGCGCCAATGGAGAATCCTCCAAATTTATTCCCTTCAATCAGATGCAAGTCGGAACCCCGTTTCGTATTATATCCCAAACCAACCCAAAAATTGTCGGAGAAAAGAAATTCTACGCCAAATATAAAATGTTTCATTAAGGTAGTTGCAAAAGCATCCTTTTCTCCCAGGTAATTATACAATTGCCATTGCTTCAGGTTTACACCCGTAATTGAATAGCGGATAGGAGCATGAGCCAACTTTTGAGTGAGTCCGAGTTGAATATCCCACGGCAAATCGGCTAAATCCGTTTCGTAGGATTTAATTTGCCGTCCCAGATTTTTTCCGGTTAATCCTATGGATAAATTATGATCTCGGTCGTAATAGCTCAAACCCAAATCAACCCCCAATCCAATAGCAGTATTATAGGCATAATTCGAATAAATAAATTTAGCGGCGACACCTCCCCTGATTTTGTCCGTTAAATCGCGGGAGAAAAAGATATTTCCACAAATATCGGAAGCATTCAAATCGCCTAAAATTACTTTAGCTTCTGTCGTTTCTATCATTTTACCGTAATCGGAATAAATGAAGCCGATTCCCCAAGCGCTTCTTTCTCCTAAAGCCTTGGCAAATGCAACACTGCCCATTTTGATGTCGCTCACATAAGACAAATACCCTGCTGATAATGATAAATCCATTTCCGGCCCTAAAAAAGACGGATTTTGAAAAATCAACGATAAATCATTTTCAACAATAGAAACATTTGTTCCACCTAAAGCGGCTGCCCGAACGGAAACAGGCAGTTGCAAAAAATCAAAAGTGGACTTACCTTCTTGAGCCAAAGCCGGATAGGCACACAAGAATGTGAAATATAATGCTATTATTTTTCGCATGAGGTTAAAAAACATCGTACAAATATAGAAGATTTTTACTATATAACAAACGTATAAGAAGATAAAAAAGTATCTTTGCAGTGCGAATTAAATTAAATGATAAATAATCATCCCATGATGACATTTTCGGATGCATTGACAATTATAAATAAGGAAATTCAATCAATTGATTATCCAAGTGATCCATCGGGGTTGTATGACCCGATTGCTTACTTGCTTACGTTGAAGGGGAAAAAAATACGTCCTGCATTAACATTATTAGCTTGTAATTTATTTAGCGACAATGTGGACAAAGCGATAAATGCAGCATTGGCATGGGAGATTTTTCATAATTTTACCCTTATGCACGACGATGTAATGGACAAAGCCGATTTGCGAAGAGGACAAGCTACCGTTCATAAAAAATGGGATGAAAATACAGCTATCTTATCCGGCGATGCGATGTTGATTCTTTCTTACATGTATATGTCAAAATCTTCGCCCCAAAATTTAACAATATTGCTGAATTTGTTTTCCGATACGGCGGCAAAGATTTGCGAAGGACAGCAATACGATATGGAATATGAGAAACGAACAGATATTTCGGAGAAAGAATATATCAGGATGATCCGGCTGAAAACAGCCGTCATGCTGGGCGCTTGCCTCAAAAGCGGCGCAATTGTCGGAGGAGCGACTGAAAACGACCAACAAAATCTCTATGATTTTGGTATTTTGTTAGGAACCGCTTTTCAAATCAAGGACGATTGGCTGGATGTTTATGGCGAGCCTTCTATTGTTGGGAAAAAGACAGGAGGCGATATTCTTTGTAACAAAAAAACTTTTTTATTAGTAACCGCTTTAGAAACAGCTAAAAACGAAGATAAGGAAGCCCTGTTGTATTGGTTGGGCAACAATATGCAATCGGAAGAAAAAATAACAGCAGTTCGCCAACTGTATGACAAATTGTCCGTAAGAGAAAAAACACAGATCGTATTAAAAAATTATTATAATCAAACTATCAGCGTTTTGCAAAAAGTATCCGTTGAAACAACAAGGAAAAAAGTATTGGAAGAGATCGCTGAAAATTTAATTGAAAGGGAGTATTAAAAAGTGGAAAAAATGTCAACTAAAAAATTGCCGGAAACGGATGAGGAAAGAATAGATATTCTTCGGGCTGCTTTAGTGCAAGAAGAATCTAATGAAGCATGGGATAAGATTCTCTCAATAATGGAAGTACAGGAATTACGTCTTTTTATGTCTTCATACGAAGGTGCAAACAGTATTTTAAATCAGGCAATCATTGATAGAAATAAAGCAATAAAACTGTATGACGAATTATTTAAAAATGCCCTGCTGTATATTTCTCATTTTATTCAAGTCTTGTTCTTAACGGTAATTCGTAATGAAATTAGAGCCGAAAGTTTGCCTCTGTATGGCTTCCACGAAAAGAATCCGGTTTTGCCGGATTTGTCCACTGAAGAAGCTATTTTGAAGTGGGGTGAGAAACTGATGCACGGCGAATCGGAACGAACTTATCGGGGGGGAATCCCTTTGTATAATCCGGCAATTGCCAAAGTAAAAGTTCATTATGAATTATTTAAGGAATCAATTTACAGTTTGACAATTTATGAAAAAAATTTAGCTCGTTTGGAAAATAACATGAAAGATATGCGACAAAAAGCCGATGAACTTATTTGGAATATATGGACTAAAGTAGAAGAACGATACAGTATAACTTCGCTTGCGGAACAAAATTTTCGGTTTAAAGCCTACAAAATTCAATTTCTTTTCCGGAAAGGAGAGCAATTGAATGTATTTGATTGATAATGTATTTAATTGACAGCCATACCCATCTGTTTTCAGAAGAATTTGATTCGGATAGAGAACTTGTTATGCAAAGAGCGCTGGAAACAGGAATCCAACTGTTTTGTCTTCCCAACATCGACGTTGAGTCCATCGAACGTTTGCATCAAACGGCAGACCAATATCCCGATTGCTGCTATCCGATGATGGGGCTTCACCCTACAAGTGTGAAAGCCAACTATCACAGCGAATTGGAAGTTATAAAAGCCGAATTGAATAAACGAAAGTACATTGCAATCGGCGAAATCGGTTTGGATTTGTATTGGGATAAAACATTTATAAATGAGCAAATCAGCGCTTTTGAAGAACAACTGAAGTGGAGCATCGAATGGAATTTACCGGTTGCTATCCATACCCGCGAAGCGTTTCCGCAGGTTTTTGAAAGCCTGTATAAAGTGGGCATTGACCGGTTGCGTGGCGTTTTCCACAGTTTTGGAGGTACGCAGGAAGAGTTGGAAGAAATCGTGCGATGCAAAAATTTCATGATTGGAATTAATGGCGTAATAACTTACAAAAAAGCGAATTTCCGCGATTATCTGCCGTTATTTCCTCTCGAACGGATTATTTTGGAAACCGATTCGCCCTATCTTCCTCCAGTCCCTTATCGTGGAAAAAGGAATGAGCCGGCTTATTTGTTAAATGTAGCGGCAAAACTAGCGGAAGTTTATAGTCTTCCTGTGGAAACGGTTGCAGAAATAGCATCCAAAAATGTACGGCGGTTGTTTTTGGGTGATGAATAATTTAAACAAAAAAGGTTTTTGCTTTGTTTAGTTGAAAATGACATGTCTATGAACCTCATTTTTGTCATCAAAAATAAAAATAACAAAATAATTATGAAACGATTTATCCATATTATACTATTGGTTTTCTTTATCGCCGGCAGTCTTGTAGCGCAAAACAAAGCAATTAAAAATGTGATTTTGTTAATTCCCGACGGAACGTCGCTGCCTGTCGTTTCGGCAGCTCGCTGGTATCAACGGTACAACCAACAGAATATGAACGGATTGAATATCGACCCATACCTTTGCGGGACAATTTTTACTTATTCGTCGAATGCGCCTATCGGAGATTCGGCGCCTACCACCTCTTGCTACATGACCGGTTATCCGAGCCGCGCAGGATATGTTGCCATGTATCCGCCGGCAGATCCGCAGAACGACATTATCCCGATGGATACAGCCAAAGCTTATCAACCCATGATGACCGTTCTGGAAGCTGCACGAATCACTCAAAATAAGGCTACCGGCTTGGTTTTTACCTGCGAATTTCCTCATGCGACTCCCGCCGATTGCGCCGCTCACGCCTGCGACCGGAGCAAATATGAATGGATTGTGCCGCAAATGGTTCATAATAAATTAGATGTAGTAATCGGAGGAGGAGCAAGCCTTTTGACCGAAGAGGAACAGCAATTCCTTAAAAATGAAGGATATGGCGTTTTTTTAAATAGCATTGACAGTCTCAGAAATTATAAAGGCGACCGGATGTGGTCATTGTTCGGAGTTACCGATATGGCGTACGATATCGACCGCGATCCGGCGAAAGAACCGTCCTTAGCCGAAATGACGCAAAAAGCCATCGAAAAATTATCAAAAAATAAAAACGGATTTTTCTTAATGGTCGAAGGAAGCAAAGTGGATTGGGCGGCGCATGCCAATGATGCAACGGCTCTCATTACCGATTTCCTCGCTTTTGATAAAGCTTGCGGCGTTGCTTTAGACTTTGCAAAGGCGAACGGAAAAACCGTTGTCGTAATAGTCCCCGACCACGGCAATAGCGGATTCAGCATTGGCTCAAACAAATGCCCCGGCTACACCACTTTAACGAAAGATCAGTTGTTCGGTTCTGTTTCTAAATTCAAAACCAGTCGTAACGTGCTGATTTCTAAAATACAAGATACAGACCCTGCCGATTTGCGAGATACATTCAATCAATTGACCGGAATTTCATTGAATGACGACGAGTGTGCCCAATTATTACAATGCAGTGATTATAAACGAAGTACACCGTCGAGCGAAAATCCGGCGGGCGGCTCTCGCTTAACAAAAGTAGTACCCGGAATCTTGGATAAAAACACCTGTTTTGGATTCACTACCAATGGCCACACCGGCGAAGAAGTGTTCTTAGCGGTATATGATCCGACCGGCAATCGCTTGACCGGCAATCGCACCAATATCGAATTGAATCAGTATCTTCGTAAAACAATGGGATTGAAACAGAGCCTCGAATCGTTGACAAGTAATTATTTTGCCAAACATACGGATGTTTTTGCAGACTGTTCTTATACCCTTTTGGTTACTGATGGAGCGCCTTTGCTGAAAGTGATGAACAAAGACAAAGTATTGGAAATTCAACCTGATACAAATATTGTGAAATTGAATGGAAAAGCGATCAAACTGAGCAGCGTCGTTGTGTTTGTTAAAATAAACAGCGCATTTTATCTTCCAAAGTCGTTGAGGAATTTGCTAAATTAGTTACAACACTCTGTTTCTTCACCTTTTCCGCAACTTTATCGCCGTAAAAACTCTTTTGGTATGCAAGGCAAAATCGCCTTGCATAATCCATCCATAGTAGCCGGGATCTTCTCGAAAAACATCTTCGACTAAACGTCCTTTGTATTTTCCAAAATTAATCACTTCCTGCTTTTTTTCATTATATATTACACGTCCGGCAAAATCGGCCTGATTGTTGAAGGAAGAATATTCGGAAAGAAAAGCGACGTCGTTTTTTAAATCGGGATAACGATCGAGTTGCGCTTGCAAAATTTCGTAAGTCGCTTTTGTATCGGCTTCGGCTGTATGCGCATTTTCCAAATCCTTATCGCAATAAAATTTATAGGCTGCCGACAGATTACGCGGTTCTTTTTTGTGAAAAATGGTCTGCATATCGACAAATTTTCTCCGCATCAAATCAATATCAACGTCTGCCCGCAAAAATTCTTCCGCTAACAAAGGAATGTCGAAGCGGTTGGAATTGTAGCCCGCCAAATCGCAACCTTCAATCTGAGCGGCTAATGATTTGGCAATCATTTTAAAAGTAGGAGCTTCTTTAACGTCTTCGTCGGTTATTCCGTGAATAGCAGTAGCTTGTGGAGGAATCGGCTTTTCGGGATTAATCCGCCGTGTTTTGCTTTCTTCCTCTCCATTAACAGCTACTTTCAGATACGAAATTTCGACGATCCGGTCGGAAACAATATTCGTTCCCGTCGTCTCCAAATCAAAAAAAACAAGCGGATTCTTTAACTGTAATTTCACTTTTCACTTACATTTAACCACTAATCACTAATCATTCAGCATCATCGGCATCAACAGCATCAACAAATCTTCATCCGCTTCGTTTTCAGCAGGCAGCATCAAACCGGCGCGGGAAGGATCGGCTAATTGCAGAACGACTTCCGCCGAAGGAATATTACTCAATATTTCAATTAAAAAGGATCCTTTAAATCCAATGCTGAGTTCTTCCCCATCATAAACACAGGCAACCGTTTCGTCGGCTGAAGTTGAATAATCAATATCCTGAGCCGAAATAAAGATACTGCTTGCTGAAAGTTGCAACTTAATCAAGGGAGTGCTTTGATTTGCAAAAACCACTACACGTTTCAAGGCATTTAATAACAGCAAACGATCGACAGTAACCTTAAACGGGTTGTCTTTTGGAATCACACCGTTGTAATTCGGATAACGTCCTTCAATCAGGCGGGAGATAATTGTCAGATTTTCCATCGTGATATAGGTGTTATTATCATCGAACCCAATGGTTACGCTACCGCTTTCTTTCGGAAGAACAGTTCTTAACAGGTTTGCCGGTTTTTTGGGAAGAATAAATGCCGATTTTTCGTTTCCTTTTGCAGAAGAATTTTTGAAGCGAACCAGTTTGTGTCCATCAGATGCAACAAACGTAATATCTGTTTCGGAAATATCAAATAAAATTCCATTCATAACAGGGCGTAATTCGTCTTCTGCCGTAGCGAACAATGTACGGTTGATACCTGATAATAAATTGTCGGCGGAAATCTCTATTTTATTCGCATTTTCTTTTAACGGTTTGGGTTGCGGATATTCATCGCCGTTCTGACCGATGAAATTGTATTTACCGTTTTCATAATAGATAAACATTTCCAGACTTGTGTCGTCGATGTCAAAAGTGATTGGCTGCTCCGGCAACTCTTTCAGAGATTCCAGCAGATTTTTGGAGGGAATGGCAAAAACGCCTTCACCTTCCACTTCATGAACTTCAACTGAAGTTATCATCCGGGTTTCAACATCGGCAGCAGTTATTTTTAATGAATTTCCCTGAAGTTCAAACAAAAAACAATCCAAAACAGGAATTGTATTTTTAGAGGCAATAACTCGGCTTGCTACTTGCAAATGACTTGATAAAGAAGTACTTGATACAACGAATTTCATATATTTGATTTTTAAATGATTTTTAGAAATAAATTTTCTTTTTTAAATTATATTGCAAAAGTAAAGAACTTTTTTTAAATAACCAAACCGTCGTAAGCAATAAAAACATTCTTCGGCAAATTCCGCTCCATAACCGAATGAAGTCCGAAATGATGACTAACGTGCGTAATATAAGCCTGTTGAGGATTGATTTTTTTAATATTTTGCAAGGCTTGTTGCAGATTCTCGTGAGCAACATGTTCCTGTATCCGCAAAGCATTAATAACCAAGACATCCAAGTCTTTCAACTTTTCAAATTCTTCTTCGGGAATAGTTTTTAAGTCGGTCAAATAAGCGTAATTGCCGATTCGATAACCAAAAATTGGTAATTTTCCGTGCATCAAACGAATGGGGATAATTTCAATTCCCGATACAAAAAAAGGCTGATTGGTGATCGGAACCAAAGTCAGATTCGGAATACCCGGATATTTGTGTTGCACAAAAACGTAAGATAACCGGCTGCGAATAGCTTCTGCCACAGAATCTTCCGCATAAACCGGCAATGCGCCTTTCCGGCAGAAAGCCCGCAAATCGTCTAATCCGCCCACATGGTCGTAGTGTTCGTGAGTCAACAGAACGGCTTCCAAATCAGTGAAATAATCCGTTTCCAGCGCTTTCAGCATTTGCATCCGAAAATCGGGACCGCAATCAATCAAAATTCTTTTTCCTTCGATTTCCATCAGAACCGAAGCGCGAAACCGCCAGTCGCGCTTGTCGGAAGAAGTGCAAACTTCACAACGGCATCCTATTTCGGGATTACCTGTCGAGGTTCCGCTGCCTAAAAAATGTATCTTCATATATAATTTACTTCCGGTTGAAGTTCGACATTAAATTTTTCTTTCACGGCTTTTTCTATTTCTCCGGCCAACGAGGCGATGTCCCGCCCTGTTGCTTTATTCTGATTGATAATGACTAAAGGTTGTTTTTCGTGAACGGCGGCGCCTCCTGCGGTTTTTCCCTTTAATCCGCATTGCTCGATTAGCCAGGCTGCTGGAATTTTTACCGTTGTTTCGTTGACCGGATAAGACGGAACTGCAGGATATTGTTTTTTCAGCTGTTGGAAATGTTCCATTGAAATATAGGGATTTACAAAAAAACTTCCGGCATTGCCTGTTTTTTTGGGGTCGGGCAATTTGGATTCACGAATAGCGATAACCGCCTCACGCACGGTTTGCAGGGTAATGGATTTTCCGGCTAACTGCTCGCGGATATTTCCGTAATCCAAGCGAAATGCCGGTTGTTTCGACAATCTGAAAACAACGTGTACGACGTAATATTTCCCTTTATTTTCCGGTTTTTTAAAAAAACTGTTCCGGTAAGAATAATCGCATTCCGCATTGGAAAAAATCCGCTTCTTGCCGGTTTCAAGCGGATAGGCGTGTACTTCTTCTATCCGTTCGGAAACTTCCGCTCCGTAAGCGCCGATATTTTGTACTGCCGAAGCGCCAACTTCTCCGGGTATCAGCGAAAGGTTTTCAAATCCGCCCCATCCGTTTTCCACGCAATAAGCGACCAATGAATCCCAATCGTTGCCGGCGCCAACTCGCAACCAAACCGAATGCGCATCCTCTTTTATCTTTTCAATTCCTTGAATGGCAGAGTGTATGATTATTCCGTCAAAATCGCCGAGAAACAGCAAATTACTCCCCTGCCCAATGTGCCAAAAATTTTGAGAGAAGAAAAATTCGTCGCGAAGCAATTGTTGTAAATCCTCCTCGCTTTCGTATTCTACAAAGTATCTTGTTTTTACGTCTAATCCGAATGTATTGTGTTTTAATAAAGAGTAATTCTGTTCAATTCGCATAAGCGGGATAATTTACAAAAGATGGTCTGCTGAAAACATCTCCTTGCTCTGTTTTCATATTTAAACCGAAGATATTTAATAATGTTGGCATTTTTTTGTTATTTACGTCTCAAAGTTAGGGATAAATTTTTATCCCTGCAAATTTTTTTTCTCCTTGAAACATTATTAATTTTAAAATTTTTTTTGTAGATCTAATTTTTTTTTCTACTTTTGCCCCGAAATTTATAACTAATGATGGTACGCATATCTTTTTTCGATCAAACTTGCTCGGAATTATTGACTCAAAATATTTTCAGCGAAAATGAAAAATATTTTCCTAAATATTTGGTTAATAGCGAAATTATATTAGAGAGAGAGAGAGAGAGAGAGAGAGAGAGAGAGAGAGAGAGATTATAACCAGACATATAATACCTTAGTAAATAATGCGCGCACGTGCGCGAAATATAATATTTTTGTTTTAAATAACAATGCGAGCGTTGTCTTTTCTTTG
>Ga0123357_10001732_pt1 | contig 23557 bp, 35 predicted proteins | sample TergutEmb28metaG_FD_89873 | JGI IMG/M metagenome (GOLD analysis project Ga0123357, IMG submission 89873) | Embiratermes neotenicus P4 segment gut microbial communities from Petit-Saut dam, French Guiana - Emb289 P4 | ecosystem: Host-associated > Arthropoda: Insects > Digestive system > Gut ... | reverse complement strand
GCAAAGTCGGTCGTGTATTGTGACTGTTCGCATTGGGCAGCTCTCGCACCGGCCCCTCCAGAAGGACCCACAGGTTTTGATCGCATACCCCCCCTGTGTTTATTTCTCTCGGGGGGACGCTGAGGAGCAGAACGGTATGCGAGCATCGACTCTCCGAAAAATAGACCCCTCCCCCCCGTCCTCCTTGTTGCCTCGGCACCTCTCTCAGATTCGCTCAGGACGCACACAATCGCCGTTTGACGCGTCCGCTGGCGTAACTCGGCTTGTCGGGCGTCAATCTCCTCCGTCGCCCATTCCGGCGTGAAATACTGATCGCGAGATCGGTCTCGCATCTGCGTCGGGGTGGAGATAGGAAACAGAGTGGTCATGCCTTCATCGCCTTTGTTTTTATCGCGATGCTTCCCGAAGCTATTTCGTGACCATGTTTCAGTTTTTCAAGGGCTTCCATTATCGCTACGCCTCCAGCATTGTGCGCTTCATTATCTGAAAGCCCACCAGCTTTCCATGTGGCGTGGATCATGGATACTCCTGTGTATATTGCCTTCGCAACAGCCTCAATTAGTTGCTCCCCGTTGAGATTGTTTTGTTCGGAGCAAACTTCAGTTTCTTCGTTGTCAAAAACAGTGATGGTTAAGACTTTTTTCATTTCTTTCCTTTCATCTTTCGTGACGGTCTCCACGGTAATTTCGAACAGATAATTGCAGGCCTCGCCCACGCCTTTTGGAACTTCATCCACTCCGGATCACGATCGCCTTTGGCATCTCGGTACAGCATCGCCATCGGAATAAATCCGGCACGTTTAACCTCGCTCATTCGGATGTCGGCTTCTATCATCACGTCTCTGGGATAGCCACAGAGTACGTAGCAACGGAGGACGTGGCTGCGTTGCGTAAAACCAGCATCAAACATCATATTTCCCGCTTCACGCAGCGGCTCAAGATCGAGTGGAGAGTCACAAGCAAAGAACACCTGCTTTGGTTTTAGTTTGCGAAGTTCGTGGGCAATCCAAGGCTTCATGCGTCTCGCTTCAAGTCCGCCGGTGAATTCGATGCGGTGGCTTTGGCGAGCGAGCATGGCGAATACGCCGCGGATGTGTTTTTCTGAGCATGCAATCAGATTGTCGTCGAGGACGTTCCAGCCGTCGCGAATCGGCAGCTCGCGAACTGGCCCCTCTCGCTTCGGGACGGAGCAGAACCAGCAGCGATTCGGACATCCTCGCGACGTGATCACGTACCCCTTCTTCAAATACATGCCGGGCACGAATTCTTCCGACCGCATCCCCGTCGCAGGCCCTCCGATTTTGACGGGGGCGACATGCCGCCATTCTTTCGCCAGCCGCTCCGCCTCCGGCAAGTCCCACGTCCAGCAAACGCTGATGTGTACCTCATCGGCTTCCGCCCACAGCGGCGGATTGCCCACAAAGGCCATCTCGTCGTCGGGGGTGGCATTCGTTCGTCGAGGAAAGACGCGGGCGATTTTCATGATTTCACGCTCGCTTCTCTGTGTAGACGTAAAGCAGTTTCGCCCGTTGGTGTTAGAGTGAAATCGCAATAAATAAATCCTTTTTCAAAACACTGATGCGCAAAACTTGAATGGACAAGACGTATCGCATTTTCTACGTATTCTGTTGAGAGCAATTGTAAAAATGCAGCCTCTTTCTTGCTTATTTTTTTGATTCGGGATGGATAGTATTTTGCTTTAGCTTTGTGCTTTGCTCCACACAAGCATCCTTTTCTCTCAAACCGCATAACTACTCCTCTCGTTCAAAAAGTGCTTTGCAAGTAGGCTTCGATGAACTTCGCCGCGACTTGCGGCACGATTGCATTGCCCGCTCCCCGCAGCAGGCCCACGCGGCCGGGAAGCCCATGAGCCAGAGGCTGAAGCGAGGGTTCAACTGGTATGCGCCTCGCTTTGCCGTCGGCACAGTGGACAATTCCGAAACGATCCCATGGGCCTGTCGGGGGAGTTGATCCATTCGACTGCGAGTCGAACCGTCCGGGTTCGTCGTCGTCGCCATGCCCGGCGTATCCTTGTGATCCCTCGATGATGGCGTCGCCCATCCCATCATCGCCACCTGCTGGCTCAACGGTACCCCCGTATCGTGTGACCGAGGCGGTAAGCTTCCCCATCTCCCGTCCGTCGCCGTTGGGCTGCACCAGCCCGAGAGTGTCGCAGCGTCCGCCGGCAATGCTCCTCCCGCTTGATTGGGACCGCCATTGCTGCCGTCTGTCGCTCGCGGCGTGTTCCATCCCACCAGCACCGCGGCATCCTGAAGATTCAATTGTCGCTTCGTCGCTCCCTTGCTTTGCGATCGGCGGAGTGCCGTCGTCGGCGACGAATTGCGTTGGGAGGAGTCCGGCGTTGGCCAGCCCACCATGCGAGCGGCTGTCTGCAACGTGAAGCCGCCTGAAGGACTGAAATCGCTTTTTGCGCCACCCGTCGCGTTCTGATCGCATGGAGTTGGCCACCCAGAAGAGCCGTTGGCGGATGTGCGGCGAGCCGACGCTGTGTGCGCCCAGTACGACCGCCCCGCAGGTGTAATCTTCTTCTTCCAGGTCTGCGAATACTCCATCGAGCCATCCGTGTCTAACAGCACTTTCAACCTGTTCACCAAAAAGAACTGCAGGGCGTGCATCGCGGATGAGTCTGGCAAACTCCGGCCAGAGGTGGCGGTCGTCGGAGATGCCTTTGCGCTTGCCGGCCGCGCTGAACGGTTGGCATGGGCAGGAACCGGTCCAGACTGGGAGATCATCTGGCCATCTGGCGAGCCGAAGAGCGAGCGACCATCCTCCGATTCCAGCGAACAGATGGACTTGCGTGAACTCTTTGATGTCTTCTGGTTTGACATCCCTGATACTCCTTTCGTCGACCACTCCGCCGGCGATGAGACCTTCTTTGATTAACTCCCGCAGCCACGCTGCGGCACCTTTGTCGTTTTCGTTGTAGTAGGCTCGCGGCATCATGCGGCCTCCGCGTAGCTTGGACCGTTAATTAGCAAAATCTCAGGAGCGATCGTCACCCCCTTCTGATCGCGCTTGTTTTGGTTCGCGAGCGATTTGCGGGTAAACACCTCTCGGATCGTCCACCACGGATACATTTCAGGAAGCGCGGCGTCTTTGTAGTAGCTGACCACCACTCGCGTTTTTTTGAATCTTGGAAGTGTTTTGCTCAACCTCTGATGGTCGGAAGAATTGAAGTCGTAAACGTACTTGGCGCCCTTGACTAAGTACGGAGGATCACAGTAGATGCAGACGCCCGGTGCATCCTCGATCCGCTCAAGTAAGTCGAGGCCGCAGCGTGAAAGAATCGTGATGTTGCGGAGACGCGCATGCCACGCCGGGATCGACTCGACGCATGACTGGAAACGTGTGGCTGCATGACCACCATTCTTCGTATATCTGACGCAGAACCCTTGGTTGTAGCTTTGCGTCCCAGCTACTCCGTTATGCCCCATCCACGAGCACACGAAGAAGTCATAAGCTCGATCGACATCGGCAACATCACCTGCGGGAACATGGCCTCTCGTTTTGAATCGTCCCGCCGCCTCATGGAATAAGTCCTCGTGCGTCAACGTGCGAGAGAGACGTTCGTATAGGTCCGCGGCAGTATCCTGTGCGGCCAGAACACGAGCCAGATTGATCAGATCGCCGTGCAGGTCGTTGACAGTCTCAAAGGAAGATTCGGGTTTTGCCAGAAGGACGGCGAGCGATCCGCAGAACGGCTCCCAGTATGCACGGTGCTTTCCGAGTTCTTGGATGATTGTTGGCGCCAGTGTCCGTTTGCTGCCAAACCCTGGGTAAATGGCCTTGATTAGCATTTCTGGTGCGTCGAACAGTCCGGTCACTTCCGCACCTCCGGCATCTCCCGCACGCGCAAATCATTGGACCACTCTTCAGGATTGCCGCCTTTTCGATCCTTGATTAAGTCTTTGAGCGAGATGCCACCATCGAAGCCAAGCACTGGATTTGCTCCAAGTTGTTTCACAAACACAGGAACGTTTGTGTTCTTGCATTGATTGATGATCGACCTTATCCAATCGACGTGGCACTGGCGGGCACAAGGGCCGCTCTCGCCTCCGACAATAACGAGATGAGTATTTAACAAACCACCAGTCGAAAATAAGCGAAGATTGATAGCGCCAAGCAGAGGCTCACAACTCAAAAACCGAACAGCCGCCGGACAATCAAGCAGATGTGGGATTCGACTATCTGCGGTCTGCTGGTCTTCGACACTAGTGCCCAACCAGATGTTCGGAATAGGCCACGGAACCATGCCATGTGTTCTTCCATCGAGATCGGTAAATTTAAACGTGTAGCCAATTTCTCTTGCCGCAGATTCAAGAAACTCTATGCTCTTTCCTGTCCGTTGCAGGTATTCAGCCATACGCTTAGGTCGCTTGGTCAGAACTTGGAATGTGTGCTGTTGGCATAATGCCATAACCGCGAAAACCATGTCGATAAACTCGAACGTCGATCTCTCGTGGAATAGATCGCTCATCGAATTGACGAATATGCGGCGAGGCTTCTTCCATCGGAGCGGTATCGTAATCGCGTCGCTGTCAAGGTTGATCTTTCCGTTGAACGTGCGATGCCCATTATTTAGGACGGTTAGTCCCTTGTATTTTTTCTGGCCCATCGCTTCAAGACGGTGCGCCATAGTCGCCGCGTAACAATTGAGGCAACCAGCAGATACTGGTGTGCATCCCGCGAAAATGTTCCAACTTGCGTCTGTCCATTCGATGTTCGTGCTACTACTCATTTAACTCTCGCTTTCTCGCGGAATGAAGACCATGCACACTCGATCACATTACACCTCCATTTTGGTTTGCTGGTTCCTCAGTGCTGATGCCTAATTTTTCAAGAAACGCTTTGACTTGCGGAGATTGCACGGTTGGATTTTTTGCACGCTCTGCCAAAATCCTATCGCGCTCTCGCTCTGCGAATTCTGAACTGGCTTTGTTGTACGACGTGTAGTCAAGCGACTTACAAGGGTCGGAGTTTTCTTTTTTAGTCTCTCGCATTCCCTGCTTTGCCCACTCATCGAGGAGATTTTGTATGCACTTGCAGGCGTAAGCGGGAGATTTGTATTTTGCGTTTTCATCACTCATCAGCCGTTCGACGGCGAGGGGAATGAGCTTCGCCTGTGGCACCTGCTGGTCGCCGTGGATAATTGGGGGCTGATCGACGATGGATGCGATGAGTTTACGAACGCTCCGTTCGTGGTTGTGCCCAAGGGGTATCGGGAACCGCGTTGCAACTTCGGACCACCGACTCAAAGCGTTCCAGGCCATCGCGAAATCTTGACCGTCTTCGACGGCTGGACTTGGCGGTGCTGGTGGCGCGGTTGCCCGGTCGCCAGTTGGCTCGTCGCAAGCTGCCATCCCCCCAAGGGGGATTAAGGGGGTATTGGTTAATGGGTAATGGTTAATGGTTAAGGTTTTTAGGTTACCTGTTTCTGAAAACCCAGTAGGTTTCTGAAACCCACTGGGTTTCTTGCTGGGTTTTTCTTTTGGTGGTCTTCCTCCTTTTTTGCCATTCTCTCTACTGACGTAACTCTTTATATTGAGCTTACTTATCTCAATTTCACAACGCTTATGCACCCACTCTCCTCCATTACGCTTACTGAACTTAAAAAACTCCTTCAAAATGGCTCGCGTGAGACGTTTATCTTCATCTGTTTGCGCGCAAATTAATTGCTCAGCGCGCGCGTCCGGTATTGGTTTTTCACTCGAATAATATTTGTCGAGAAGGGCGTCGTAGACGCCTTTCGCATGGAGTGAAAGATGACCGGTATCTCGCGCAAAGTCTCCGATATTTCGAACGTAATAATTCACTTCGCCGCCTCCCCACTCGCCAGTTGTTCGAGTTGTTCGATTACCTTTCGCTGAAGAAACTCATCACGAGCGGCCTCCCACGGCGATGGTATTGGGGGCGGATTTATCATGCGTTGATATGCTTGCGGTAATTGGGAAACCTTCTGCATCGCATCAAGTCGATGGCGCAAGGCGGACTCCCATGCCCTAAGCTCGATATCACCCGCTCCCTGCAAGACCGCTTTTTTGGCCGCTGACGCACCGGCAAGAAAACCTTTTTCCCAATTTAGTTGGGGATCCAACGTTGGAACGTCATGGGCGCGTGAACTTTTTGTTGACTGTAACATTACACTCTTCCCGGATTGCATGTTTGAAATTTCATGTATTGAGCTATATACGTTAGCTTTACGTTTTCACATGGTCCGTTGCGGTTCTTTCCAATGATCGCCTCAGCTAAATTGAGTTTGTCTTGGTTATTGTTCCGCCAATCCTGATCTCCGCGGTACATGACTTCTTCGCGGTGCAGAAGAATCACAACATCCGCGTCCTGCTCGATGCTTCCGCTTTCTCGCAGGTCTGAAATGCGTGGCGAGCGACGCTCTCGCTCCGAATCTCGATTCAGTTGTGAAAGCATGACGATTGCGATGTTTAACTCCTTTGCAAGCGCTTTAATGCCGCGAGAGATGGTGCTGATGTCCTGCTGGCGGTTCTCGCCTTTCTTTGGTGGGTCCATCAACTGTAAATAGTCCACGAAAGCGACGGCGATGTTCTTGTGCGTCACGAGCCGGCGAAGACTATTGCGAAGATGAATCAACGTGATGGCGGGCGTATCGTCGATGACGAGGTGATTGTCGAAACTGGAAAGTTCGCCGAGCGCCGATCCGAGTCTATGTCGTTCATCTGCGTTGGTGTATCCAGTACGCGCACGGTGGCTGTCCACCATCGCGCGGCTGCATACCATCCTCTCAATCAACTGCTCTTTGGACATTTCGAGCGAAAAGATTGCGACAGGCTGATGTAGCTCCGTCGCAATATGTTCAGCCCAATTACAGGCGAGGCTTGTCTTCCCGACGGACGGACGTGCCGCGATGACGACATAATCGCCTGGGTGCAGGCCATCAAGCTGATTGTCAATCTCGATTAGGCCAGTGGAGATGCCTCCGATTTGTCCACGCTTTCTCTCTTTGAACATGCGTTCTGCAACAACTTGAACGGTTTCGGATACCGGTACAACGGATTGTGGCGACTCGCTGACAAACTCCTTGAGCAGATGGGCTTCGTGCGCCTCGTATATTTCGTGTGCCGAAAGCTCGTCGTTTTGGCACAAGTTGATGGTGATCGCGCCTTGGGTGATGAGAGTACGCTTCAAGGCCTTGTCCGCGACAATTCCCGAGAAGTATTCTGCGTGACGGTGGGCGACGGCGTCAGCGCCGGGAGCGGCACAAATCAGCTCCTTGATGTAATCCATGCCGCCGATCTGTTCAATCAGTCCACGATTCTTCAGCGTGGAAAACAGAATCGTCGCGTCCATTGGCTTGTTTGCATCATCGAACTCGCACAGGATGCGATAAATAATCTGGTTCGCTTCATTGAAAAACTCATCTCCTTTTGGGAGGCGCTGTCGAACCGTGCCGATCTCCACCGGCGAAACAATACAGGAGCCAAGAACGGAAGATTCCGCGCCCAGATCGTGCGGAATGCGCAGGATCGGATAAGAATCAGGAATATTCTCGCTGCCGACGAATCCAGCAGGCTTCGGGCGAGCGGTAGTTGAGTAATCGCGGCTACTGGACATCCCGCACCCCCTCCCGCGCCGAAGGTTGACAATTCCCGGAATTGTGGTAATGCTTATCGAAACGGCTTCGCCCAGCGCCGTCGAAAGATGGGCAAAAAAGTGCCCCCGCAGTTGTTGACGCAACATACGGGGGCGGAAACCAGGTGAGCGTACACCCAGTTCCCTTAAACTTTGACGAGTTGGGGATAACGCTCGCCGCATTGTACGGGAGCGTACCCATGAAAACCACTTCCCCCTCCAAGAAGTCACCCGCGAGCCTCATCACCGACGGACCTGTCACTGTGGACCAGCCCAAAAAGCCAGTCCCGCTCGACATCCAGCGATTCCGCCGCCTGGTTGTCGAGCTTCGGATGATGGCGGTGGAGTCGGCGGTCGGCGAAGACGTGCCCGGAGCCGGGTACGTTTTGTTCGACGGGAAAACCCTCCGCGATCCGATTTCGTGGAATTGCGTCGAAACGGTCGAGGAAGCGATGGATGATCTACTTTTCGAGACAGAAACACTTCTCGGTGATGCTGCTACGGATAGCGTCTGGCAGGAACTCGAAACCAAGCATTGACCGCCTGACGTATTTGCAGCCAGTTTAAGAGCCTCCGTGGGCCGAGACGACTCCAACCTCGTCGCGGCCTTTTCGCGTTGAATGGAAGCCAAATTAAACATGTGCCACCCCCGCGTGTTCGAGCAATGATGGCTCCGGGTCTTGCAGCCGCGTGATGACGATGCGGGCGCCGGACTTGCCACCGCGAGCCACGTACCACTTCTTGTGTTGGCAACAGCTAATCTGCGAGTCGTCGAACCAGACGAGCGGTGTCTTAATTTGCTTTTTATCCGGCCCCTCTCGCCATCCCGATTTCGTGATCGCATCCATCAGCAGCTTTTGCAGGTTGTCGATATCTGGTTTGCCATCATGACGAATCTCCGAAATCGGGTACTTCAATTTAAGCAGTTCGTCCGTCCTGCTGAAGTAGTAATCGACCTCCAACTTCACGGGACCAGCGATCGGTTCTCGCATTCCAGCCGCGTAAACCGCTGCCCTGATTCCAGCAATAATGAGATTCCACCACTTCTCAGCATCATTTTCTTTGCGAACACCATTGCTATCGTATTCTTTCAGTCCTGGATAAAAGTCAACGTATTGCTTTCCAGTCTTTGTCCGCTTGATCACTCCACGCGGACTAGGCTTCGGCCTTGGAACGCCGCTGACCCAGAGATTAAGCATAGTTTCCGGCATGTGCTATCCTTCACTTCCAATTCCGGATAAACCCAACATGGACTTGTTCAGCCCATGCCGGGGACTTAAGGGAGAAATTATTCGCGATCCGTCAATTCAGGGCCTTCGCCATCATCGACAGTCTCTTCGGGATCATCATCCGTAGAATTCTTGGTGTTTTCTTCTTCGATTTTTAGTTGTGCATCGCCTTGCGAGATTTTAATGGTTTTTGTACCAACCTTGATTCTGATGATGCCATTGATGTCTGGTTTTGCGCCAATCCCTCGCACAAGCTCCAGAACCTTCGCCTTCGATTCCTTCATCAGTCTCAGCGACTCCAAGTGATCGGCTTTGTGTTCCTTCATTTCGCGGATCGCACTCTCGATTTCCTCTATATCTTTTGGTTTGACCGCAAAGTCCTTCATTTCGAGTTGTTCTTCTGAGTTTTTTCGCTTACGCGCCATGTGGGTACCCTTTCGAATTATATAGTTTCGACTATAGTTTCACTAGAAACACTCTAGTGATGAATTTCAAAAAAAACAAAATCAGACAGACTCTTGGCTCAGGGGGATAGACCTACTCAGATTTGAATGGTATTTTTCCGCTCTTGAGTCGTGCGTAATGAAGGTGGTAGGCGACGCTGCGAATGTCTTCTTCGCTCGCAGACGCTGCGTTTGACACATCCGCCATCTTCATCGCTGCCTTCAATTCGTCGGGAGACAACTCGGATGCGACGCCAAGGTTTTCTTGAAGCTGTACGAGTGGAACATTCAGAGTGTATTCGTCGGCGAGAGCGTGTGCTTCGTCATCAGTTGGAATACGGTTCTCGCCGGAGGACTGCGCCTCTTCCTTCTTTTCAGCTTTCGGACCTGGGCGACCAGACTTTGGCGAATCCTTCGTTTTCAGCTTGTCCGCAAGGTTGTCTCCACGACTCTTGCTCGGATCGTCCGCCGTCGGCACACCATCACTCAGATCAAAATAGGACTCACGCGGAGCCATGTTGTCACGAATGGAAGCGAAGACTTTCCTAAGCTGCACAAGCTCGCTTTCTGTCGTGATCTCGATTCGGTGTCCGAGACGCTTTTCGATTTGCTGCTGCGTGACGCCCATTTCCGAGAACGCCAACACCATACCTTGCACGCGGTCGATAAGCGGCTTTTTGTCTCCTCCTCTCAGAGTAGCGTTACACTGTTCCAGCGCCTTATCCACGATGTCGCCAGGTATCACGCCGAGGATGCAGGCGCGAAGACGGCGAGCACCTTGGTTCGCGACCATCTCATAAATGTCTCTCGGGTCTGTGAGCGGATAGCTTCCCTTGCGGGTATGGCGCTTGTGAGGGACGGAGAAAATTTTCGTCTGCCGGGTATTCGTCTCCAGGTCCCAGCAGTACGCCATTACGTTGCTTTCGCCATTACGCTGTTCGAGTTCGATGATGCCGAAGTCGAGATTTCCCCACGACTGCGCCATCGCCTCAGCCAGGCGGATTGACGGCCCCTCTACTGTGGTATCTCCACGCGGATAACTGTAGACAGCCCGCTCCGCCAGGCTTTTCCGCTGGCACGCCTGCACAATTCGCGTCGTCGCATTCGTCACATCGCGCGGGAACCTGCGCGCCATAATCATCGCCGCCTGAACTTCTTGAGCTGCGCGTGTGCTGGCAACCTCGATGTTCGCCGTGCGCTGAGCGTGCTCGATTCCCATCTCTGAACGATCTTCAACCCTTGTCGCTAATGCTGTCATTTTTTCCCTTTGCTTTGATGGTGATACGTGTGTACTCGCCGGCCTGCACCGTGTAGGCCGCGCGTTTAATTCGACTCGCTACAATCACCCCCGTCTCACATTCGCCTATCTCGGCGTCTGCCATCGCTGTCAGGAGCACCGCCTGGGCTTCCTCCGCGGCGTCCTTCGACGCCTTCTCCTGGGCCTTGGCAGTGATGTACCGTTGCCCGATCTCCTCCGGTATGCTGATCGTCTTCCCTGTAGCCCTTCGGATGCTCTTGGCGATCTCGATCGAGTATCGACCTTCAGGCTGGCGGTCTTCCTCGACGCACGCCCAGAAGGCCGCACATCGCTCAAGGATGACATCCATGAGCGGCTTCGATGGCGACACCTGGAACATGGCGAACCCGCGCCCGCCAAGAAAAGCGGGAACATGGCACACATCACGATCCGTCACCAGCAGATGTACGTTACACTGGACGAGGTAAGCGTCTGGAATCTGGTCTGTTCCCTCTTCTCCCCACTGGTCCTGTATCGGTCCAAACAGCCCCGCCGTCTTCGCCTCCACTGGATCGCCCGTCGACACCACCAACGCATCAAGGTTCGATGCCATCGGAAACCCAAATCCAGACGCGGACATATGGCGATTTCGCGAGAGGGGTCCAAGCCCAAGACGCTCCTCGGCGTAATCGACGACGACCGGCTCAATGCGGTTGCCGGCATCCATAGCCTCACTCGACGGCGGCTCAATAATCCGCCCCGTCTTCTGCGCCCAAACATCAAGCGGCGTTGCAAACCGTGAAATGCCCAAGATGGCTGGAACGTCTGACGCACCAATCCACTGCCGGCGTGCTTCGATCATTTCTTGGGTGATTGGCATTACGACCTCGCATTCATCAAAAGCCACATCACGAGCATGCCTAATAGGAAACCAGCACCACCAAGAATCGCGGCAAATCCGAGGATGGATTTCGCCTTGTGCTTATCATTGCGAGGTGCTGGCTTCGGCGGATCGTAGTCCGGCCTGCCTTGACCACCTCCCACAATCAGCACATGCTCGACGTCGCAAGTTGGTTTCGTCTGTCCTGGCAGATACATGGTTACTCCTTCGCGAAGTTCTTCTCGATGCGTTCCCATACCACTTCAGCCGTGAATGTTTTCAAGACGATTTCGCACATAATCTTTCGCACTTTGGTCCTCGCGGCTACAGCTACAGCTGCGGCTGCGGCTGCGGATGCGGCTACGGATGCGGCTACGGATGCGGCTACGGATGCGGCTTCGGCTGCGTATGCGGCTGCGGATGCGGCTACGGATGCGGCTACGGATGCGGCTACGGATGCGGCTTCGGCTTCGGCTGCGTATGCGGCTTCGGCTGCGGCTCTAACTTCTTTGATCGTCGCTTCGCCGTTGCACCATCGCTCCGCAGTCTCGATCGCCTTCAGTGGTCGATCCTCGCTGGCCTTCACATATGGCAGCGCCGTCCGAGCGCATTGACATGCAACACGAACGATCTGTTTGTGATCCATATCTAACTTCGCCACGAGCCAAAGCATCCAGTCTGGGCGATCAACGCTTTCCCAGAATTCCGCGAACGACTCAGCTTTCGACTCGCGGAAGTGATTGCAAGCGTCGCTACACGCGTGTAGTCTGCCGAGCGTATCTCGATACATTTTTCGCCAATCCGACGAGGAATTTTGTGTGACAACTTGTGTTTTTTCTTCAGTAAACATGGATACTCCTTTTATGTTTTATTTACGCGCCTGCTCGTGCAAGCTTCACATCGTCTATCAGGTGGTCCACGCGGTCCCCCTCTGCCTCCGCCTCGTAATCTCGCGACTTCTCCGCTGGCTCCTCGTCCTGCCATTTCACAAGCATTCGCTCCGCCAGCATGTCGGCTTCATCGCTTGGCTGCTCAAGGATCACTGTCGCCAACGCGACCACGTCCTCGACGGCACCGCTCGCGATATTCTGCAACATCCTCTCGCGGCCTTCTAAATGCGCGACGCGACACTCGGCGATTTCAAGCTGGCGCTGTAAATCGTCGCGTTGATACGTCAGTGACTCAATGTATGCACCTTTGTCCCAGTTCATTCCGCACCCCCTTCGAAGAACTCGGCGGGGAGCGGCCACTCTCGCAGCAGTTCATCACGTTTAAGGGGAGACACCTCTTTTTCCTTTGAATATTTGAGGCGATAATCCGCGATATTTAATGGCTTCACGGAACTGCTCCTCCATCCTTCGCATAGACTCAAATATACAGGAGTACATTCTTTGTCACTTAGCATTGCCCAATACACATCGCCGTCGCTAAATAACACGCATCGCTCATTCTTCGATTTGACGGCGGCAGATTTTGGGGTCTCATCCAAGGCGTCCCGAATCGCGTCGTATATATGCCCCCATTCTTCGGTGTGATCATCCCACGTCTCAATCAGAGCTGCCAACGCATCGCCAAGTATTTTTGCCGCCTCAAAGTCCTGGTGCACCGCGCCTCTCACCGCCAAAAAGACGGCGAGCGAAATGCCGCAATACTCGTTTTGATCGTCGTACGACTCGCAGTGCTTCGATGTGTGTGGACCATCTACCATTTCGATGGAAACTGTCGTTAGCATCTCACGCCTCCCGTAACGAGTTCGCCATCAACCAGATCGCCTGGAACCGATGATTCCGCGACGCCAGCGAAGACGCCAGACTCTTCTTCATGCTCGATCGCGTTGGCCAACTCCGTGAACATGTCCATGCCATCCAGTATTCCGGCAATGGCAAAGGCGTAGCGGGTTTTGTCCGTGATCGCGTGACCATGCATACGCATAAATCTATGCGCGTCTCCTGAGATCACCGCGACGAAGGCACGTATCTCGACGGCAAGTGCTTTCGATGAGGATTTCGATGTCGGCGTTGGACGAGTTTCAGTCATGAGAGTCTCCAGGGTGGGAGCGCCGGCGGTACGCGGACACCGACGCCCCCTAGAAGAAATTTCGCGCCGAGGCACAATGCCCCGGCGATACAACACGCACGTACTGTCAGATTTGCGCGTTGTGTTAAAGCGTCCGGCAGGACTCGAACCTGCAACCTTCTGGTTACTCTCAGATGCTCTACCATTGAGCTAAGAACGCTATAGAGGCGAGAACCGATCATTATCCCTTCGCAGTTTGCGTGGCCACACATTGAATCTACGAACATCTGCCTTGGGTTTTGAGCGCCAGCGCTAAGCATGGCTCTAAATCGGCACCAGTCTGGGCTTTCACCTTCACGCCTTTTATTCGATTTTCAGTGCCGGGCTTCCCCCGGCGCGATCACCACATTTTGTTGGCAGGTGTCCCCCAGCGCCGCACCACAGCACCCTTGTCAACCTGCACGGTATTGCCATCTTGGCTCGTCTCACCGACGACAACCCATCCTCTCTGCAAGACAACGATCTTTACCTTTGAACCCTTCATTTCGAACCTTTCCGCGGCTTTGCCGCAAGAGAATCTTTCGTCCGCACACTCGTGCAGACCGTTATTTCTGACTGATTACGTCCCCCACGCTGCAACGATGGGATGCAGCTTGACCTTTTTCTTGGCTCTCCGCTTCGTCGGCTCCTGTTGTTTGGCCTGTGGCGGGATCCATCTGCTATCCTTGTCGGAAGCCTCACGAAGCTCCGAGATATCGACTTCGAGCCATGGCGCCTTATCGCTTCCACCGACCTTGTAGGCTGCCAACTTCCCGCGCCGGATCAGGTCATGTACGTAGTTCCGACCTCGACCAATGGCTTTCGCCGCTACTCCGATTGGTTTGCGATTGGCGGTCTTCATCGTATCACCGCCTGCAGAATTTCCTGCTGTAGCTGCGGTAGCGTTTTTCCAGTCGAATCAATCCCAAAATCGCGTTTTGCTTTGGCTTGAATTTCCTCAAAATTGATCCACCACCACCCCATCATTCTCGTCCATTCGGGAACAAGGAAATATTTCACGGTATTTTCCCAACGCTCTTGAAGGTCGGCGTCCGTAGTCTCATTCTGCCGATCAAATTCTTCGTTGCTGATTTTCCCGGCAATCAGTGCGATTATGAGATTCTTTTTGCTGACGAATGTGGATGTCATTTCGTCGCCGCTCTTTCCGCCAGCAGGTGCCGCACCACCTGGGCCTTCTCATCTTTTGACAACGGAAGCGATGCAAGTTCATTCATCGCAGCAGAGAAGCTCATTGCCGCTGCACAGAATGCTGGGCCATCGTCGATTATTTGAGGCTCGATCCATTTTCCGTCAGTCGTGATTGTCGTGTTTTGTTGCGTCATGATTTCTCCAGAGATGATTATGCTTGCAGATAGATGTTTAACTTGTCAGCTTTCGTGGGTAGAGCCAAGTAGGCTTGCAGAATCGCTTTGTTTTTCTGTTTCGATCAAGATGCCGCAAGCGACGCTCCCTTCGCATTGCAAACATGTCACAGATCGATCTTTGTCATCTATTTTTTTCCATATACAAATACCGGCGAATATTGAGAACATGGCACGAAGAACATGTTTGCATATGATCGACAACCCCGCCTTGATGCCCGACCCCGCCTCGATGCCTTTTTCGACGATTAACCACGCGTCGAGCCTAATGATGATTGAACCGTCGGACTTTAAGTCGCCGTCTAGGCGGTACACACCTCCATCCTTCACGAGTCCTGGGTAATTTTCGTTTACGATGAGATCGTGAGCTTCTACAGGTTGGGCGGCTTGAGTCGTCATTTGGTAATCTCCAAATCAAAGTTTGTAAATATCTCAAAATTCGTCGATGTTATTCATCGCGAAGGACCGTCGGCCAAGATTGTGAGTCCGGCCTTGGGGTCAAGAACCAGCGTCGCTGGTGCCGTTCCATTCCACTTCTCAACAGCGTTAAGCATGATGACGCTCGGCGACTTGGTGATCGCGTCACCCTTGATCTGAATCGCCTCCGCCTCAGCCTTGGCGTTGATGACAACGATCTCCGCCGCCTTGACCGCCCGCGCCTTCTCATATTCCATCTGAAACGCCTTCTGCTCGGCGATCTGCTTATCCTCGATAGCCTTCTCAAGCTGGGCGGACAAGTCTATATTGGTGATGACGATATCGTTGATCGTCACCAGGTCACCGAGCGCCTCCTTCACCTTCTTCATGGTCTCGACTTTGACTTCGTCGCGGTTCTTGACTACCGCTTCGCTTTTCAGCAGGGCGACGACCTGTTTAACGGACTCTTCGACGCGAGGCTTGATGAGATTTTTGTACACGTCGCCGGGATATTCCCTGAAAATCTTCGCGACGTTGGTTTCTGGAATGCGGTACAGCGCTGCGTATCCGACAGTGACAAGCTGCTGATCCGACGTATAGCACTGCGTCTCATCGTTGATTGTCGTCTGCTGAATCGACACGCCCGTAACGTTGGAGAACGGATTCTTGAGAGAGAGCCCTTCCGAAAACGTCTCCGAAGACACTCGGCCAAAGGTGGTCTGTACGCCGATGTGGCCGGCATCAACAGTGGCGCAAGACCTCAGTCCGCCAACCACCACTGCACCGCCGATTACAATCACGCCGATAACTGTAATAAGAAACTTTACGTCGTCTTCCATGTGCATTTCCTTGAGTTAGAGAAATTGAAATATTTAAAATTCGAAGTTAAAAACCGATGTCGCCGCGTGTTGAACGACGGCACCGGGCGGGAGAAGGATCACGCTTCTGTCGATGTTGTAGGAAAAAATTGGTCATTTGAATCTACCTTCGTTATGATCGAGACGTTTCAAGTCGAGGAGCAACGATGAAAGAGTTGATCGAACAATTTCGGGCCTTTGACGATAAAGGGAACGAGCACAAGATTTTGATCTACCAGGACATCATCGAAACTCGGACACACAGCGGGACGTACCATACGCCCGGCCTAAAGGAAGCCATCACATCAACCGGACTTCGCGTTAATTACCTCGGCGACGATACGTTCGAGATCGCTGTAACACGTCAACGACTCCGAAAACGTTGAGAATGGGATGGGGGTGTACACGATAAAACCATCTCTTCGGTGTAGTCCCGCCACCAAAAACATTTCTCCGTTACTCAGTTCCACGTAGATGCGGGTTTGATACGACTCAAGCCGCGTCAGGTTCTGATTATCTTTGTTTTCCGCCATTTTCTTTCTCCTAATTCGAGGTCATTTGTTTCGAGTCTTAGAAGGGCTGGCACCCATTCCTTGCAGAGGCGGGCACCAGCCCCAGAGTCAGTTAATTACACCTTGCTTTTTCTGCCATCAAAAACCGTACAATTTCAGCCTTCTCCTCCTTCGACAACGGAAGCGATACCAGCAGATTGAGAGCGCCAGAGAGGCTGCCGGTGGCATCGACGGAAATCGGCTGCGGTGGGTACGATTGCCTGCGTTGAGACATTACAGCACCCCGTGGAGGCGTCTTCATCCCGGGCTTTCTGAGGTCGTTAGCGACACAGAAGAGGAAATCTCGCTCTCTCTTGCAAAGTACCGGCGGATGAGCGATATCGCCCTGGATCACTTCATACCCGGCGGTTGGGGCACACAGAAACAATCCACCCTCGCCACGTGTCTCGATGAGCGTGACGGGCTTGCCGTCGGCTCTTTCTCTCATCACGAGCTTGCGATTGCCTTCGACTGCGGTTTCGCAGCGATAGAAGACGTGGTATCCGCCGCGCGGTGTTCGCTCGACAACGAGGCGGGTGAACAACTCGGCTGGAATCAACGCTTTCCAGCCCTCGAACAACTCGCCGCCGCCGTCGAAGTCGATCATCTCGGCGTTTCCGGAGACGGACCCGGTGATGATGCACACCGCGTCATACTGTTCGGGAACCGACCACGCCTTAACCTCGCCTTGGGTCGGAAGACGAGTCTGGAATTGCTTCCAAGAGCCTATCGGACGTTTCTGTGAACGGATGGCGGGCATCGCGGATAATCCAGCGGACACATATTCCGAAAAAGAGTCCGCCAAGTCTCCAATAGCCTGATCGCGGTTATCCTCGCACAGCGTCAACAGCAGCCGTATCTGACGGTCCTTTTCCTCACTCGAAATAGACGAGCCCGTAATCTTTTCGAGCTCGACGAAGAAGAAGTCCCCGTACCGGGCCTTCAATCCTTCCATATCTTCGCAGCGGATTACCGATTGCGAACGGTCGTAGATTACTTCGACGGTTGTTTCCGTGGTTTTCATTTCTGACTCCTCTTTCTTAAGTCGCGGGCGGTTCAAACCGACCTGATATCAATCTTTGACAGGAATAAAGCGGTTGCGAGGGAGCTTCTTTTTTTGAAGCTGATTCACTCGCTCAAGGAACATAGCCATCACGGTTTTCGCAAGCGCATTACCAAGCGCTTTACGCGAAATGCGATCCCCGACAATAAGCCCGCGATCTATCGCATGACGTTCAATGAGGCGAATGAGTTTTTGTTCCGATTCGCACGGAATGAAAATTCGAAGCCCCTTCTTCATCACTTCACCTCCGCGCCGGTGCCAGTGGCGAGGGCGGAGGTGGCGGGCAACACGCCGAACTCCTCGGCGTAGAGTTTCTCGAGGGCGAGACGGACGACGTTTTTTGACGTGCCACGGGATTCGAGTAGGCGATCCAGCATTTGGCATGATCTTTCGTCGAGCTGCGCGAACAGCACCCGCTTTTGTTTTTTACGCCCTTTCGACTTATGTGCGGTTGCAATCATGACGATCTCCAATGTGGAAAATTATTATTTCTTATGTTTTCGTAGGCACAATACCATATATCGGCAAATCGTCAAGCGGTTCCTATGAAAAAATATTAAAAAATATCTAGTTTTATTCGTAAGTGGAGTAGTTATCATGCCTTGCATGTCAGAAAAAATTACAAAACAGATGAATGCCGACGTTCCCGAGATGCTCGCAAACACGCTCGACTACTACGTCGAGAAACTTGGAATCAAGAAAAAGCGAGCGATCGCAGCAGCTATCCACATGTTCTGCAAAGCAGACACAGGCGCTCAATACGCGGCATACCAAGAGGTTCACAACGCTTTTTACGCTGGCGACGACCCAGAACTTGAGCCGATCAAGGCGTCGATGACGGCGAAGGTTGGCAGGGAGCGCGAAGCCGCGAAGCAGGCCCAAACAAAAAAGAAACAAGCTGAAGAAAAGAAGGGCGGATGATCCCACCGCAAGGTTTGCTCTGGAGGAAATAAGGGAGGAAAGGAAAAGCCAGATGAATTTCACCGCGATCGACTTCGAGACGGCCAACAGCTACAGGGGATCGGCATGTGCAGTAGGGTTAGCGGTGGTGAAAGATGGTCAGATTGTTGGCCGATTCCATTCTCTGATTCGCCCTGTTCCATGCAAATTCGACCTAAAAAATGTCTCCATTCACGGCATTACTGAAAAGGACGTAGCTGATGCTCCAACTTTTGTGGAGCTTTGGCCTACACTTCAATCGCGTATCTTCGGCCCTCTCGTTGCCCACAACGCCTTATTTGACATGGGTGTTCTCCAATGTGCTTGCGATGACGGGAAAATCGAGTATCCGAAAGTTGAGTGTTTTTGCACAATGGACCTTTCGCGATTGGCTTGGCCAGAGCAACCTAAACACGCTCTTGACCACATCGCAGAAATGTTGGGCATTTCTTTCAAGCACCACCACGCCGAAGAAGATGCGATGGTATGTTCTCTTATTGCTATAGATTTGTGCAAACGTCACAATATCTCGACGTTGTATGATTTGGAAAAACTTTATGGCTGTGGCATCGTTCATGTTTTAAATGATGGACCACATGAACATCACCTCGCCACTGGTCATAAATCAATCTGGAATCCGAGTTGGAGCGCACCAAAGGCAGCAGACATTCACCCCACCAGAACCCAGTTTAATAAGAGTCATCCGTTTTTCGGCAAGAGCTTCGTTTTTACAGGGGCTATGTCTCGCATGAATCGCGAAGATGCGATGCAGGCCGTGGTTGATCGTGGTGGGATTTGCCACGATCAAATCAAAAAGACAACGGATTTTTTGGTGATCGGGCAGGATGGATACGCCGAATATGAAGCCGGCCATAAAAGCGGAAAACTGCGGAAGGCTGAAGAGTATAGGGAAAAAGGCTGTCCGATTAAGATCGTATCGGAGCAGGATTTCGCGTCATTGCTGTGACCACCGACCTCACGCCGCCCCTTCATCTCGCACGAGCCGCAATATCGGGATTTGGCTCGTCAAATCCTCGTCCGGCATCGCAAGGAAGAAATCGTGGTTTTCCAGAATCACCTCGTTGCAGATGCGGTACAGGCACTGCTGCCGCTCCGGAGTCATATGTGCAATCAAAGATTCGTACAATTTAGAGGGATCGACCGACGGCGCAATACGATCAATTTGCATGGCGTTCTCCCAACCACGTGGTCAAACATAGCCCTAACACGACGAAGCTCAAGTATGACGCGGCGTCCGGAAAAATCAAGCGTAAGTTATGTTGTGGTAAGTGGTTGCGTGGACCACTACGGGTTGTACCGAACATCGCGGAAATAAACAGAAGGGGTCGAAAAGATGCCGAGTACATCAAACAGGTCCATGCGGAAGTTGGAGGCGATACAGTCACCGACGACGTGTAATTGGTGAACCCTTATGCCAGACCAGATCGAAACACGCAGCCACCGCGACCGGCTCAACGACCTGTTTGGACCGCCGCCCGATTCTCTCAATAGTTTTGAGGGGCTGACTGTCGGGGAAATAATCCCCGCCACCATCGCCAAACCAGCCGTTCCCGCGACGCCAGCATCAAGCGGACCGCGTATTGGCGTTTTCAGTCGGCTCGTCACGCGGGTCTGGGAGCGATGGGGGTCACGGTGGTGAGAGGGGGGCGTAGGAGCGAATTTTAAGCGTTGGAGAGGGAGTGGAGGGGGGGAAGAGGGAAAGCAAACTCTATCATTTTATAACAGAATTTATAACAAACGATAAGCGTATTAATCGCAATGAGTTGCGCAAAAATATGGATAAAATTCGGATAAAATGCGCGCGGCTTGCCATGCGTTTTTACGCTGAAAACGGCGGGGGGGGGATTTGATGAGAGGAGGAACAACTGTCAAAAATTATTTGCCAGTTCGATTTCGTGGTCGGATTCGCTGGTGCGGCTTCTCCGCCCCACGCCGCACTTCCGCCGGGAACGCTGCTCCCCACACCGCATCGACGACTTTCCGCAACCGCTCCATCCCAACGGACTCAAGGTAGTTGTCAAGCAGCACCGAGCCCTTCGCGTGGCCCATGATGATCGCTCGTTCGTCGCTGTAGCCGGGGGGGACCAGGTTGGCGAAGGTGGTGCGGAGCGAGCGAAACCCCCTTCCGTCGCCCTTGGGATATACCACGCGATAATTTCCGGTTGCCGTCTTCACATTCGTCGTCGGTGGCCTGATGCCGGCAAAAGAGAGCAACCTCGCGAACGACTTGGCTATTTTGTCTGTTTCACAGGTCTTCGAGGGGTTGATCTTTCTGGGCGCGACGCGGACGAATGGCAGGCCGCTTTTGTCGAGAAAGAAGTAATCGGCATACTTGGAAGACGCCGGGCCTGGGCGTCGGTACGCTCGAAGCAATCGCAGCGTCCGGGGGTGCAGAGGAATCACGCGGCGAACCTTGCCCTTCTTTCGTCGCCGGAAGTCGATCACCCCCGCTTTTAAATCAACCGCCTCCCGCGTCAGCGTCGCGATGTCGGAGTTGTCGAAGGCACAGTTGATTCCAAGTGCCACCCAGCACTTCTCGACGCCTCTGGAAGCCCGCCAGAGCGCCCAGAGTTCTTTCTGCGTGAAGCTCTTTACGATGGATAGCCGCCGGTCACGCTGCGACTGAGCATCTGGCTTGACAAAATCCGGGCCAAATCGCGGCATGTGCGGAATGATGTCCGATTCGTAAATCCAGTTGAAAAACGCTTTGACGTATGCGACTGTGCGGGAAAATGTGAATGGAGATCGGTTGTCAAAAAGTTGGGCAAGTTCGCTGAAGTTCGCGGGGCCGGCGCTGGCAACGTCGAAAGATTTCCCCCACGCCTTCCTCAAAAGTTCAAGCGTGTTCACGTAGTCTCGGAAGGTGTATGGGCTGAGGGGCTTTGGCCTACCGTAGTCGATTCGCCTCTGCATCGCCAGCAGGAAACGACTGGCTGCATCCGCGAGCGTTACTTTTCCATCCCTGCCGATGGTAATTTGCTCGCCGTCGATCTCTTGGCGAAGCTCAATCCAACGTTTTTCGACCTCATCAAAAGGGGTCGTCTTTGAGCAAACATATCGCGTTTTTCCGCAGTACCATCTCACCCAACCCCTCGGAGTGACAGTGAACACGGATAATGCTTTCGGTATTTTGGTAGGCGGCCAGATCATGCGTTCATTATACTTTTCATTGCACTTTTAGCAATTTTTTGATTCAAATACATGTAAAATATGAACTTACGATTTTTTTGGACAAAGTCTTAAAATCCTTTGGGGAGTAATCCTCGTGCGGGTTCGACTCCCGCCTCGGGCATCCACGGCCAAGGCAAAATCGCCACTTTTCCCTTGTTTTTCAGCGTATTCCGCATCTTCTTCAGAAATGTAGTTAGCTCCATTTTCGTCCGTTTTCACCTCTTTGCGCGCCGTCTGGCGCGCCGTTTTTCCACCCCCACTGACCGCCTTTGCGAAGTGAGCGTCCGTAACCTGAAGATAGTGCTCCGCCGCAACCAGCTTCGAGTTGCCCATCCATCGCGTCACGACATGCAGCGGAAATTCCTCAGCCAGTTCCGTCTCGCGGGTGCTCCGCAGATTATTGAACAACTTTGGCCACGGCACCAACCCCGCCCTCTTGATGATCCGGATCATGTGGGTGCGGAGATTCGCAGCACTGTCACGGTGGTCGGTGATGACGTACTGCTGAGTCTGGTCGGGATTTTTCAGAAGCGATTCCGCCAACGCCTGCTCCAACAACTCACGAAGTTCAGGAAACAGTGGAATCACGCGGCTCGCTGCCCGGTAAAGCTGACGAACGACCCCCGTGCATCGGCGAAGCGTGTTGTCGCCCCAGCCGTGCTTACGCATGTACAGACGCCATTCGTCCGCGTCGCCCGCGTTGATCTCGTCGAGCCGTCGGTCTTCGCCGAAGAACTCGATTAAAAATTTCTTCGCCGTCGTGAGGTTGCGGATAGTGTTAGGTTTCGCATCAGCCTCACGCCCTTTGATATACCGGGTCAGGAACGCCCCCAAGGTAACGTCCTTCGGTGCGGCCTCAGGTTCACGAGGACGCAGCAGACCGCCTTCAACGAGCTTCCCGTAAGCCTTTTCGGGCAGAGCGATAGCCCATTCAAGAATGCGATCAGGCAGTGTCTCCGGATGGCCGTGACAGGCAACCATCTTGCTGACGTTATCACGGTAAAGTTCAGCAAGTTCCCGCGTCGCATCCTTGAGCCGGAGACATGGCCGTTTTCCGTTCGGAGCATCAAAAATAATCCGATACCGTCCCTCACCGTCATCACATAGTCTTGCCATCATTGCCTCCCTTTTTCGTGCGTGTGGACCGGGTGGGGCTCGAATAACACTGAAAAACAGCCAGATTCTCAATCCTGCCAGCAGATTGACGCGCATTTCGACGCGCATGATGGGTTCCACGGGGAAAATACAGGAGAATTTCACCATGCAGCCGACACGGCGACTTTCATTCCTTCCGTCGCTCCAACCGACGATCCCCACCTGACCGACCTCCTTGAAGTTTGGCCAAAACTATCCGCTTCCATGAAAAGAGCCTTGGCTGATATGGCAAAGGCTACGGTGAGGATGAAGGGAGAGCGTCAAAGAAAGTCAATCTACGGCTACGAACGCGTCAGACGGCGATTCTGTGCGTCCTGAGCGAATCTGAGAGAGGTGCCGAGGCAACAAGGAGGACGGGGGGGAGGGGTCTATTTTTCGGAGAGTCGATGCTCGCATACCGTTCTGCTCTTCAGCGTCCCCCCGAGAGAAATAAACACAGGGGGGGTATGCGATCAAAACCTGTGGGTCCTTCTGGAGGGGCCGGTGCGAGAGCTGCCCAATGCGAACAGTCACAATACACGACCGACTTTGC
>Ga0123357_10001731_pt1 | contig 23560 bp, 14 predicted proteins | sample TergutEmb28metaG_FD_89873 | JGI IMG/M metagenome (GOLD analysis project Ga0123357, IMG submission 89873) | Embiratermes neotenicus P4 segment gut microbial communities from Petit-Saut dam, French Guiana - Emb289 P4 | ecosystem: Host-associated > Arthropoda: Insects > Digestive system > Gut ... | reverse complement strand
CACTTTTCTCTGGCCAATATCTCCGTAACCATTGAACTTTGGATATAGGTGTTTTGGGTTGTATCGGTATAGTTTGACCTAAGGAACACTCTCCCGAAGTCTGGCACATTCCTCCTGGGACACTCTGTATATAACTATTTGAAAAATCTTGTACTTGAAAAAATACTTAAACTCACAAATATAATTGGTACATAAATGTCATTTTTAAGCATTTTAATAACTGCAAGGCAAGATAATGTATTTTGTATACACTTCATTTTTATAATAAAACAAATATGTATAATGCAACAGTAACATAAAGTGAGAGAAAGGCAAATGTGAAAATGTTATATGTATTGTAATTTAGAAGTCACTAAGTCAGAGACTAGAAATATAAACCAGACAGGAGAATCATAGGAATCCTAGGAATACTGAACTGGACATGAAGGGTAAAATATGATACAGTGAAGACACCAAAAGCAGGAGAGGAAAATGGAAAGTAAGAAAGAGAAACAGAGGAAGTAAACTAAAAGGAAAGTGGAGAGATATCCTCAGACTATGCAGCAATGAATTATCCTGTAACTTTGTCACTCACAGTAGATCTTAATAATTTTCATTTAAAGGTTCAATGATGTGACAGATTTACACAACTGTTCTACATTCATAAGAATAAGTTATGCTGGAGAAGTCGTCACAAGCGGCTTTCTCATTAGAAACACAAGATAGGAAATAACTGCAGTGCATAACACTTCTGGCATGTTTGTTGTTATTGTCTCTAAATTCGTAGCAATTTGAAAATAAAACACTGAAGATGTATTTTCAATGTGCCCTTTCACATTTCACATTACACATGCTAGAAGTTTTTTCCACATCTTAGCAACAGGCTTAAAAGTGACCACAAATCAATACCTTTTAAATGGCAAAATTTACAACAAACCATACTCAATTGCTGTGCTTAGATTATCAACTACTTCTCTGGCCCCAGCTCATACGTCACATAAGAACACAGTCTGTCTTTTTTATAAAGAGAAATCATAACAAGATATTATGATAAATGTATGTAGATATTCATGTGAAGTGTATGTTATTTTTGTCCTGGTTCAACGTAAGTAGGAATGTGTCAACAAACTGGAGTGAAAATCCCAAATATGTAATTTCAAAGCACCTTCTTTGTGAACGTCCCTTAATATTTGAATCCTACCACTTTCTTTTAATTTTATGCTTATATTTTCAGCTTCTTTAGTTTCTTTTCCCCATAGAGTTCATAAAACTAATTATAATGATGTGCATATATTGCTTCGAAGTATTATAACTAAGAAGCACTTCCTTTGGGAAGTTATTCCATTAAAATTACCAAAGATATATGAAATTTTATAAAAACAGTCTGTGTAAGATGAAAAATCACAAGTGTGTAATCGAGAGAGCAAAAGTTATATGGCAAGCCTTGGGTTTGAATGACAAAGATTCACAAATTGAATAACCCATTATTTCTGTGTTAATAAATTCCAACATAAAATTTTTTAGTGTACTGCAAAAATGTCTGTTCAACAGATGATAGTTCATAAAATATGATTTTCTTTCTATTGCTAAACTACTGTATCACATCAAAAGATTTTTGCCAAGTGGGTGCCATTGCAAGTACCTGTTGTATGAAAAAGTTTGTGGTCTAACATTTATTATCTCCTGTAACTAATTAATGAGCAAAATACAACATAAATGGGGGAAGACATCTGTATGAGACGTGATGTTATGTACATATGAATTATATCAGGTGATTAAGAATACTTATCATTTGATATACATGTTATGTTTCTTCAAGGAACAAAATTCTTGTAGGATATTTGTGAGACAAAAATTTGCCATAGTCATGAAAATCTCAGCTACCATAAAATTACTAGTATTTCAGAAACTTCTTCCAGTTTTGCTATTGCTAAAAACATTTAAATAATCTTCATATACAATATTAACTGCCTGCCTGATTCATTTTAACTTACATACTGAGGAAAACATTTCATGAATACTAAATATATTCAACTATTAGCGCTTGGAAAATAGATTATTTTGTCACATTTATGGAAGTAATTTAATATTCTTAAAGACTATTTTCTCAATTCAGCACAACACACTGATTATCTAAACAAAATCACTATTATTCCTACAGTGACACCCACACTACAATTTACAGGGGCTCAGAAAAATATGTTATGAAATACTTATAAAAAACAATGTAAAGGTGGTACAGTGTATTTCATCTCATTGATTTTCATGGGCCCTTTAAATTAACAACACTGCACGGCATTCATTTTAGGCAATGTGAAGACATATCTGAAGAGCCCGCTTCATCTTATTTTAACAGATTAAGAGTCATTTAATATTATAACTTCACAGAAACCCTGACATATAAACTTATGAAATAACATATGAACAGTCACATACACAATATGACAAATGAAAATCTACTTTTATAGTGCACCTTCCTTTACAAGCTTAGTCATGTGGGGGCATATATAAACACTCCAATAAAATCATTTATTCTCTTACAGAGCAGAAATGGTTTTAACAATCTGTAGCCAGTCTGCATCCACAGCCTGGTTAAAACACTGAGGTTAGTTCATGTTGGCCAGCATTGTCCCCAGATCAGGGCATTAGCCTGCCATGTCACTGACATAATAGTATCTGTTGCAATTTTGAGCAACGCAAGCTACTTATAGTCTCTCAACAAGGACCGAAAACCAGTATTTCAAACAGAGTAGCTACAATATACAGTTCTGCAAGTGCAGGCTTTAAAATAATATTTGTTATGTAGCCACTGGAGCGGTAATTACCATGTTTTGCCTGTTTCAATACTGATTATTCCACCAATCATTTAAGCATTTCTTCTTCCCACTAAACCCAACTTAATATCAGCAGGCAATATGTATTTATTGCAGGTTCCACATTCCACCTGCAACAATATCATACCACAATAAGAGAAGAGAAAATGAGACTATAAACAGTTGCTTTTCCTCTTGAGAATGTGACTACATGAAAGGGAATGTGGACCATGACCCGAGACTTACACAATAGTTGGTTGCTTTTATCTCCACCAAGAGATGCTTGCTTAATCAGATACGTATGTTCTTTAGGGCAACTAATTCTTATAAAAGCCAGAAAATAATATTGATCATACAACCCACACAAAAAAATTACACTTTTCATGGTGGGCTGGGACAGCATAGTTGGTATAGCGACTTGCTATGGACTGGATGGTCCAGGGATTGAATCCCGGTGGGGGCAAGATTTTCCACATCCCTCCAGACTGGCCCTGGGGCCCACCCAGCCTCCTATACAATGGGTACCGGGTCTCTTTCCCGGGGTAAAATGGCTGGGGAGTTGCATTGACCACACACCCCATCTAGTGCTGAGGTTAAAGAGTAGAGCTATACCTCTACTTCCCCTCTGGGCCTTCGTGGCTTGTTCTAGGGTGAACTTTACTTTTACCTTTACCTTTACACTTCTCATGTCTTACACAAACCATGGAGCCAGTAACAACTAATATTTGGAACTGCTAAATTCATATCTACACTTTTCAATTGAGATTCATTTGGGTGCACAAGATGCCATAATTTTCTGCACATTTCTCTATCATCTGACTGCTTTGTCTTTATCTTCAATAAGGTAATAGCCAATAATCATCATCTAACAAGTGGATGCACTTTAAAAGCATCTCTGCATATTCCAGAATTTCAGTAGGTAGAATGTAAATACACTATCAGTGAACATAAGTTTCTGAATGTAAAATAGAGTGCTGTTTTATATATTTCCTTACTGAAATACAAGTTTCAGAATTGTAAATATCTTCTATAAATCCACTGAAGCATGTTTAATCTTATGACAAATTATATTCAAGTTTATATAACAAACATAATATTCAACTTTGTTGCTACTACATGGCAGTTCCAAAATTTCATGGCAGGACACCATGGCAAATGTGCATCTAAGTAAAGAAATGTATGAGCAGTCGTAAATACAGAATGTTGAAACTGGCAATGTGAGGGCTGCATTAAGATCTGGGTGGGGTCTGTGAAAGCGGCAGTTGTGTGATGGCTGAAGAGCTGAGACGTGAGGTTCGAGGTTCAATTTCCAAAGACATTCTATACAATTCATCATCATCCAGCAGTAATGAAGGATCCAGTAAGTAATTTGTGACTTTTGTGATTAGATCAATTTTATAAGGAGTTTGCTGGAAGAGCCGGATCTCACGGATGACATGTGCAATCTGTAAATATGCATATGTTGTTAGAGCAACCCAATGTACTCATTTCCCAATCTCTGGATTCCACAGTTGTGTTCAGAATCTCTATGAATGTGGAAGATAAACGTTATAAAATAAATGAAATTCCCTCATTCTAGAGCACTGCAGGAAACACATAAGTTTGGTAATTTAGAAGATTTGTAGTGATAGAGGATAGAGGAGTAATGTTGTCGCCAGTTAGTGACTTGCCAATCAGAGAGGTGTGGGACAGGTTTAGGTTTACATCAGCAGCCCTGAGAAGTGGTGCTGTGGAATGTAGGGTGTAAGGCTGATTACCATCTAGTAATCATACATGGATATGTTTAAAAACTTGTGTAGTAATGGGTGGAAAAAGAATTAAAGCTAGGACAAAAAATAGGTGACACAATATACAGTGGGTACCATCCAATGCAGGGCTAGGGACAGCAGGAAAAGCAGCATTATTGGTTATTCTGCAGCACTGATGTTGCCTACCGCATGGCAGGGCAACAGGGGACTAAACGCCATTTTGTATTTGTTACAGCGGCTGTGAAAAGGGCTGGTGAATGGATAGAGGTGAGAAATGAGAAAAGTGTATGCTTCAGGCTGCATGTGCACCATTAGGCACAGGAGAAAAGGCATGGCTGTAGCCCCTGAAGAGGACCATAAGCATTTTAATGATTTTGGGAAAGGCCACCTACACTACCCCAGGGAGTGAATGAGTGAGCGGTTTCCCTGACCTGTCCCAAGATTTAACCATCCTCCCAACTGATCTTGCTAGGATGAACCTCTGTTCCCAACACCTCCTTGATGAGCCAGTCCATGTAGGCAGGTTTGGTGGAGAGGATATTCATGTCTTGGATTTGGATGTGATGGTAATTGTTGAGTGTTTGAATCTTTGCTCTGCCACCGACAACTTGTACGGATGTCCAAGCTAGATTGCTTGTGGTGACTGTGACTGTGGAATAGACAGTCTGTGCAAAGAATACATAGCCACACTCAAGAGGATGTTGTACACATCAAGGATCTTCAGTCTCAGGTCATCCTTAACAGGAGGGTGGAATGCTGGCTATCTTCCTAGGTAGAAGGACAACACTTTCTCGTGCTTGAATCCAGTGACACAGTTTTCATATCCCAGAAGACTGAATTCTCATAAACAATGCTGTGAGAACGTCAAATCTCACAATTTAAAATCACAATATGCAAGTAACATGAATGACACTGTTGGGTTGTGACACTGGAGTCCAGTCTTACAGTAAGGAAGGACAAATAATCTTCAGTTAGGGGCAGCAGTAAGCCATACCTTAGCAATGTTATGTTTATCACATTTAGACACATTTTTCTAAGCAATGAAAAGTTCTACAGTTATAAAAATTGGCAATTGTGTAACTGAGTGGGGGGTATCTGCACCTTAAGTTGTTCTGTAGTTCTATAACTGTAGAAACACAGTCTTTTCCTACATGACCAGACAATGGTTTTTTGAGGAAAAATGCACTTTAAAACAAATCACTCCAGAAAAAAGTCAACAGTTATACAGAAGTTTTCATTCTAGCAGGGCGTGTAATTTTGTTGGAATGGTGCGTCTAAATTTGATGAAGTAACACTTCTCAGATATGGCATAAGCCCCCCCCCTTTCTACAGCACAGACATCTCTGTTGTGCAGTAAAAGCTGTGATACCTAAAACTGGGCGACTGAGAAAGCTCGTAACCAGTAACTGACTAAAAGAAACATTACATTCTACTATTCCATAACTGGTAGCAGCCAGCACCAATTCTGAGTTTGGCTTTTAATTATTGGCCTCTTCTTGATTACATGCATACTGTCTTATGTGTTTATGAAAGGGGAAAAAAGTGGAGTGGGGAAAAGAGGACAGGAAAATAAGTGACAAATACAAAGATTAGGTCTGTTTATGAGGTTGCTAAATATGGTAAAACACATATTAGATATAACTTTAAAATATCTGGAGAATTATATATAGAAACTTTAGTCCTGGAGGTCTTGGATGCAGCACATTTCACTGTAATTACTTGGTGCTATTTGAAGCACATGGCAGTGGCAAAGGGGGATGCAGGTACAGCAGCCGCAATTCACAGGAAAGAAGTATCATTAAGTGTGCATGAGGTTGACAAATTTGTAACTAACCAAAGGACCAACTGTAAGTCTATACAGAACTTGTGTTCCACTTACCATTCTCATTTTTGAAAAGTTGAGGAGCCCATCTTCTGTGAAGTTTGGTGTACCTTCCTCAATAAACGAGAGGTCAGTGAGGTACATGCCCAGGTATGGTATACAGGGAGGATCACAGCGATGTAAAGCATCACGCAAGTTTCGAAAACGTCCATCTGATGAAACTATGTTCTGCAGTTTCTCAATTGTCTGTTTGGTCTAGGAAGAAAGAAATAAAAAATTAACACACAGACATGTTTGTGTGTGCATGTGTTTTATGATACTTAAAATCTATTACCCACTTCTTGGTTTCAGTATAAATCAATAGATATTCAAATACAATGCACATCAAAATAGCATGACAGTTGCACATTTATAAAAGTTAGAGCATGTAATATTACAAAATCTACATATCCAACAAAAAACAAATGCTGCAACCATTGCAGGACATACTGCCATGTTTTCTCCTTTCTACAGAATTAACAGAACCCACAAACATATAGCCCTACACTAAATAGAGGAAATACAATATTAGGATGCAGATATCACGATACATACTGTTTTTGACACTTTCTCCCAAGTTTTCTTTAGTCTGAAGACAGAACTGTTGGTGAAGGCAGCACACACCTGCAGAACACCATTGAAATTATGTAGACATCTTGAGATATCTGCCACAGCAGCCCATTTTTCAATGGCAGCAATGCGAGAGGCCATGTTGGAGCGGCGAACTATTTCTGAAACTACTAACTGAGATACCTGAAAGAAATAAAGAAAGTTGTGTAATTTTCAAAATCATTTAGAAGGAGGAATTTGATAGTAGAATCTTTTGACTTCTAGCACTCCTTGTTGAAGAAATGAACAGTAAGTTCCTCCTAAACACTGTTAATTAATCCAATACAGTATGTTGCTTAAAAAAACACAAGAACCAACAGCACCTATAACCACAGACAACTATACAATTTCTAAAACCATTTCTTGTGTCTCAAAGCCATAACTGACAAGTATGTGGTAAGATACACTCCTACCGCACTGTGAGATACACATACTACAGTATAATGTACATGCATTTGTTTCACTGTTTAAAACACGTTTGTTATCACCATCAGTACAGCCGGATTTATGAACAAATCAACTTAAGAACTGACATCTGGAAATTAATGTACTTTTAGTTGTTGTGTTCATTAATGTAAAATGTAATACTGTGATTCTTGTCGTTAATGCCCATTTGGAAGTGGAGGGGAAGAAGAAGAAGATGAAGGAAAAAAAAAGCAATATTGGTGTAAACAGTAACAAAATGAAATCTTACAACAATGTTGTAACAATGGACTGCTGGAGTAATAAGTGGAAAATCTCACACTGTCATTTGATCAGGTCTTCCATTCCAAACTGTTCTGGAAACACAGTAAACAATTTAGACCACCTAAGATGGTACAGGTGTACAGGAGTATCACTATGAATCACCATAAGCCTTGTCCTTCTTGGTGATGTGTAGCTTCAGTTATTTTTTTTAATTTTGGTACTGCATGGAGGTAAGTGGTTAGGTGTCATGCCCCAGCCACTTTACCAACAACAATACTTGTAGTATCCATAAAATATGATGAGAACCAGTTTGGACACAGTGTTAAACAGGAATTCTGCCTGTGTTGGGAATGAAAACTCAATGCACTATTTATCCAACCAACAGTTTGGTTACTATAGTGGAGCTATCTAGTTTACAGAGATTAGAAGCACCCTTATAATACTAACACAGAAGACATGAAGATTTCTGAGCATGTAAGTAAGAGTAAGTTACACAAATGTAAGGTAAAGGACTTGCTGCAACTGTATTTTTTTAGATGGCAGATAACAGAGAAGTTATGACACTAACCTCATTAAAGCGCTTGGTCATTAAAAGAATGTGTGGAGCTTTGGTGGCTTTATCTGTTTTCATCCATGCCTGACCAAGGAACTCCCTGAAACAAAAACAAGTTATCATTCAAAATAAGTTGAAAGGAGGGATTTGCAATACTAACAGATATGAATGAATATGAACATGAATATCTATGCCAACAATATGTTCAGGAAAAATATTTTTCTAACTAACATAATAATTTTAATAATCCTCATTTGACACTATATGTCATATACTGTAATGTACTGACATTATAGTAAATCAAACAACAGATAAATATACAAGATAGGCAATGTACATGTAATGCAACAATATGGTGTGTTCATATAATGTTTACACCTCCTTGTGTATTCTAACAGTGAGATATCACTAGTGATTTCATGCAAAGTGTTTGATATTTTTTCCTGACTTTAACCAAATTCAGAATTTCTCAACAGATTTTCAAAAAGTTCTCAGCTTCACACTTCAAGGAAATCTGTTTAGTGGGAGCTGCATTGACGCATTCAGACAGTTGGACTATGCGAACATGCCACCCTCCAAAAAAATACTGTGACCTCTCTACTTCAGACACTACAACAGCATGTGTCTACAGTCACTTGCCAAGCAAACATGAGGTAGAAAAACAGAGGAAGTAAATCACAGTTTCCTAAAAGTTGCTTTCCCAAGAATATACTCATATCTGAGGAAAACAATAATTCAATTACAGTCACCAGCAGAAAGTGACAATGAGGAACTACAAAAATTTTTCAAATTGTTGCCCACCATGGTCAGCAAATATTTCATATCTCCTAGTCATTGACTGACAAATTGCTGCAGAGAGTTTAATTTGTTTAATTCCATATGGTTTTGTTCCTTAATTTGTAAAATGTCAGTGGCCATCTTGCCCATACACTTAGTTTCTGATTATAATCAACATGGAAAATCACAAGGTGTAAAACTAGAAAACTTTGGGTGCTACTTGCCTGACCCACAGTAACAAATCCACATGGGAATTTTCTCACTAAGGCAAGTGTAAATACTTTTCTCAAAATAGGGTTCAGCACCATCCTGCTGCCAGTTCACACTTTCGAGTTTATGGTGCTGTTCAGTATCGAGCATCATTGTGCTTCACAGAAGCTCCAACTAACTTTTTGTAACTACAGTGTCTCTGATGAAAAATGGCTCAATGAAACTTTTTGCCCAAATGCCTGGTCAGACTGTCAATGTGGGAATATAAAGCTTTCCTTCTACCTCTTGGTATGAGTTTTTATCACTTCAATAAACACCACTGTGTTAAATTACCCTTCCATTTGTCTTCAATGTTGCCTATTCAGTCCATAGCATCGTCTTTGTAAACACGAGAACTGCCTCATGAGCCACTTGCCTACCTCGGTCATCATCACTCAAAGTAAGCAGAAAGTGAGGATTGTAGGTTTAGTTTGACTGAAGCTCTGCTTAATGGCTTGTTAGGACTATGAACACAATGCTTGTGTTACAGTTTATCAGTGTCCTTTTGACATAGCTGTTTCTGGCCAGCAGCTTTGCAGTAAATCTGCAGCATTTCCAGTTTCTTAAAATTTTGCATTAATATTACAGATTGATTGCTTGCATGGGTTTTGTTTGACCACCAGACACCTTCTCAGTAAATGATATTACTTCTCAAGACTTCTCATGTCTTCCACCATGTTCGCAACAGCACGTCTCCTCTTCTTTTTTAATTTTCTATTTATATTTGGGTGATTTCAAGAAGCAAAATAAGTACACATTGTAGTAAAAAAACAGCTCATTCTAAGAGGGCCTCATATAACCGTACAGTTGCCAAATATTGCAAATAAGAGAAAATCATGGTTAAGTACTTCATTATCTCGATGAATGGACTTTCAGGGCACCCATTACCTGTGAATGTTGTCAATCTATAATGGTTCCACATAGAAAATATTCAGTGTATATATATTTTTTTCTCTTACAGAGATTAAATTTCCTTGAATACGTTTAATTCAGTTAAAATCAGGACACTTCATTATATTTTTGCCATGTTCTCTTCTGTGCACAAAATTGGAATAATTCATAACAGGAAAATGGTCTCTGATTATCAATTATCAATCAGTTTTGAAGATACTTACTCACTAGATATGGATATGAATATCTGGTGATCAATATATGTCATCTGTTCAGCTATCTCTAGTGCTGACAATGTTTCTATATTCTCCTTGCTTGGAGTCTGTAACAAAAACATACACAGGGGAACTTGTAATAAGTTACATCCTTCATTAATTCTCTGTTTAAATATACACCTATCCTAGTGTTCTGTGCTCTCCAGATTCTCTTTCACATCTGAAAACACGCTATTCATATAAACTGCTTGTCCTGTCATGTATGACTCTGTCTGTAAAATGTACACAGTAATACAACTCAAAGAAATTTTGTGAGGTTTGAATTCTGATAAAGTGGGCATCAATATTACTGTCTTCTGGGATGGGTAGTAGTGTGGTTTGGTATGGAGGCACCAACATTTCTAAGGAGCCTGCTGCCTTCATCTTCAGCATAGGAGACCTATCCTACCAATCATGACTGCACAATTAATCTCCACATATTCCTGATAAGTGTCTGAGTACTAACCATTGGAGGAGCCAGAAGGAGATCAAGAACCACTTTACTACTCTCTGGCTCTTCCTTTGTGATGAGGCGAAGTAGTTGGGATGCAGCTTTGACTTCTGCAGCCAGCAAGTTTGGATTGCATGCTATATCATCAAGAAACCCAATTGTCAGGTTCTTCAAACACTGATCCATTTCAAAATCCTACGAAAGAATGAATATATTTCAATAATGATATAGTAACTTCCAGTGTTTCTAAACTATAATCCTTAATATATGCCAATAGTATTAAAGCGTGCAAGACAACAAGAAAAATGACACAAACTTAAGGTCAGAAATACAGGACATATTTGAGTACTTGTATATTAAGGTAGGAGTATAAAATGGTAACACTATTTTGGTACATTTTATTTTGGTCCATACTTAAAATCATACCTGAGCGTGTTTGGACACCCAGTGCCTGAGAACATTCAGAACTCGCATGGTTGCAGCAGTTGACCTGACAGACTCTTTCCTTCTGTTCCAGTCTCGACAGCTTCCCAATTTCATGCTTGCATCCCCTACACTGCACCTACCTCCAGCACCTACAGGTGGTTTGGGGGGGAGTGTATGGTCCCGTGGGTTGCTTGAAGCAGATGTGGCAACAGCAAATGCAGCTGCAGCAGTGGATGTACTGCTCCTACAACAAGGCAATCAATAGGACTTGTTAGTAGCATTATAAATTTATTACCTATTCCTCACCTTGTGCTTGATAAGTCACATAAAAGGTATAACCTCATATGCAGTATGTTGTGTTTCTAGTATTCCAGCATTACTTATTTTTGTGTGTCTGAATCATACTAAAGAAAGGAATATTATCATATTTAATATTCATCATTCTTCATTTTGCATTTTCTGGAATATTAAGCTTTATATACAATATATCTTGATATACCATATTATTTGCTTCTACTGTCTAACATGTTAGATAGTGCATGCCAAAAAATAGTTTCCTGACAGGCATAAAACCTTCAAGAAAATGCAGTATTACATAGTGCAGTATAACAGTGTGTAATCAGTGACGTGTTAGAAGTATTTTGGAAAATCTAAAAAATTCTATATCCAAAATATCAGACAGAAGTAACTACATGATACAGATAGCTTAATACTATACACAGCTGCCAGTTTAAAGTCGGACAGTCCAAGTAAAAGGAAAGTTGTTCTTTACACCAATTTAATTGCTATGAACACCTATTACTCAATGAGATACCAACATGATTACGGTGACAAAAACGTCTAATGGTCAGCAGTCTAGTGTGATACTTTCAGGTGAGCTATAGGCACTTCTTTATACTCATTCAATCATTACGCTATGTACAAGGTAAATCTGGAATCAAGAATTCGCTTGGAAACAAAAACCCCAGCCTAATAACCAGCACCATGAAGGAATGAATGAGATTCTACCAAAATACTAATGAAACTGTTGCAAAAATATCAAACACACAAGCACAGCATACCAGTAATTCATTTTTATGAATTTCATACTTGTAAAATCCAACAAAAGATATGCTTTTTCTGGTACAGCTTGGTTTGGTAAACATGTATTTTGTTGGTATCCAATAATGACAGAATTGCACCACATCGCTAATTATGACATTACAAATTTGAATGTTTATAACACAGTCACAGACTATGAATACAGATTACACATTTAAACTGTCCACATTAAGATTTATTACACAGAACAGATTACAATATGTATAATGTACATGTGCTGTAAACAACAGTGAGTCTTGGGGAATGCATACCATGTAGGAACATTCTGTGCAATGATTACTCATGATTACTTCATTCAGACTCCATTAACCAATTGTGCACTAATAATGGGCCAAAACCAGAACAACAGCAGAGACCACAGGGCTACAGCACAAGTATGGCTCCTTTATCTTTAACCTGTAGTCTTAAATGTTCAGTGGTTCAAACACAATTGTTACATATATTTTCTTACAAAGTAGCCTGATGATGGCTTAACCTTCAGCTGAACATGTGATAACTCTGTAAAACAAAGTAACTTGCTTTATCAACAAGATGTTCTTAGATTGAATCACCATAACTTTGATTTCTTGCATTGTTAAATGTAATGGGATGTTCCACATCAATCAATCTGCATGTGGGTACAAACGTGAGTACTGTATGATTGGTGTCCAATGTTCATTAATTCCAATCATGTATACATTTTGGTGTTGAAGTTCATGTGTTTGTATTGAAGAACTTCAGTAGAATTAACACACACATATGAACACTGACAGATATGAGATTAGCTTATATATATACTTATGCATATGACAAACTCTTGACCAGACTTCAGACTTTTAACAATAACATTACATGTCATCTCAAACAGATGGATTCTTTTAGTGTACAGTGTCAGTTTACTTTATTTATGCAGTGCTATGGAAGTAGGGAAAAATTAAGATGGCACTTTATTTCCTACCATCATACTTGCATTTGTTCCATCAAACATGCTTTGCAGGTTGAGTTTTTACAAGCGTATATCAGTACAGTGTAGTTCGTGCTCAATAATGTTACATTTTTTAAACAATACTATCAATGGAACTACAGAAATATCAGAAAACATAATTCTATTTAGTCCACATAGGCTTTCCTTGGTGACACTCATAACCACTCTCAAGTCTGCATTATAGTTCCTGAAGGGCCCTCTTCCTCTCATCACATGCACCCATATATGGAAGCCACTGAATTTTACTACTTAATCATTCTCTGTGCTACATTCAGTCTATCCTACTTGCTGCTATGTAGGATGTGCTTGAATTAAGTTAACAATTTTCATCAGTGGGTGAATTACAGGTTATTTATGTGTAGGGTGAAGGGGTGGTCAAAACAGACACAATAGCAACTGCAACAAAAGCAACACAACAGGCACAGTTTAATGTAACACAGTCCACACAAATCAGGCAATAAATGTGGAGAGTACAGACAGAAATTCATTTATGCATGGAAGTGAATTATTGTTTCCACTGCACCAGTTTACTTGTACATCTCTTGTACTGAAATTATCCAAGTCAGACAAAAAATGTAGAAAATATTTAATTTTCACCCTTAATTTATATATGGCTTTCACTGTATCAATTTTTCTGAAAATGATAAAAGTTCAATGGCATTATGTGGATATATTCTGTATTGACTTCCACTGAAATTGGTCAAGAAATATGGAAACTATGGATAGATATTCATTAATGTCCTTATATACAACGTGACTCTCCCTTTGCCGATTTTCGCAAAACTCACGCCTGCTTGACAACTTTTTGTACAGAACTCCTATATCTAATTTCATGCAAATCTGACAAACTATTCAGTCACTGACACAAGGTCAGATGGGCGGATGAATGAACAGATAAATGGATGGATGGATATCATCTCCACACAAGGCATTTTGCTTTTTACTCCATAAAAGGAATGCCTAAAAACTGTCTGACATTGCAAAATGTGTGCTGAATTGTAAACAGAGATGGTACCAAAAGAAATCATATTCATTATGATTATAACTCACAAGAACAAACGCATACTGTATATTTATTTTAATAATTTGGACAACCTCCTGGGGACAATTTTTTCATGCTGAAGAGGGCTGCATGCCACAGTGGAACAGAAAGCTATGTTGGTTGGATGCAGCTCCTGCTGACTAAGTCCAGATGGACAGGCCAGACGAAGAGTGTCCCACAGTGACTGGACACTCATACTGAAAGCAATACTTAAAAAGAGACCAAGAGGAATAACCTGCAAGCCTGAAGATGAAAAGTTGACAATGCCTGATCACGCTTTGTCTGTGCAACTTTATTAAGCCTATCAGGCAAGATTCTCTTATTGAAAACCTGCAAATACAGAACTGGACAGAGAGTTTCTATGGGGGCAGAAAAGGCAGACAAAAATGTTGTTGAAAAGTTGGTCTCCTGTACCTGCTTATTGATGCGACAATTACACCAGCAGATTCAGACAACATTTTATCTACTAGTTTTCAGTCCCTATCAAGATAGCAGTCACCTGTCCAAGAAACATCATCATGTGTCACATATTGTTGTAGACTGTATTTTTCTACATTGCACTACACAGAGAAGAGCTACTAGACTATTAAATTTTGACTGGCAATTTCTTTCCACAACCTTCAGACAGGTCATAATGAGACAAACTCAGTGGTCACATAAACATGAAAGCTTAAGACATGCCATTTTTTTTAATGTTGGGCAAAATTTGATAGGGGATAATAAGATGTTCATTGAGGAATGAGATCATTAAAATCTGCAAGACAGTTCCTAACAATATTTATTGAACAAATTTTTCATGATATTCTTGTGCAATATGAGCATCATTTTCAATGTAACATTCCTTAAATTGTCATTAAAAGCTTCAGCCATCATTTTTATACTTGCTGGCTATGCAATTACCTGATTAAATTTCATTATGATGAATTACTTTGAAATATAAATTGTAATGACGAGGAAAGGGATGTATAATTTCATTATTGTGTACTGATCGTAAACGATGAAATACCTTTCTATTACTCCACAGTAGTGCATTATAAATACAGTAAAGCACTGCAGTAAATTCTGCAGTTTGAAGATTGGAAGGAAATACAATTTTCTCTCACTTTTTTAAAACTCATCTCATAATATTTCCTGTGCTGACAACACAGAGTGTCTGTAGCATTTCCAGTAAGAAATTCAGCTTGGCTAGAAATAATAAAAACTAGTTCTAATTGGATTGGCACCACATCTTCGTGTATGTTACATGAAACTGACCTCAAACACAAAACAATACCCTTTCATTCAGTGCTGGCTAGGGGAGCAGAAGCGAAATAAAAGAAATAAATATAAGAAGCAGAAATATTTTTAATGATTTTTGCTACTTACCAAATGGGCTCATGTCCTATGCTGATGTGAAGGCAAAAATACATCACCGCACAATAAGAGCATAATAGTGAAGGATAGGGGATGAGATGACATCAAAACATGAATGAGAAAAGACAGCCAACATATAGCCTGACTTTAGAACATGCCCAAGAATGGCCTGAAATAAAACAAAACACTTTACCCCCACAGTTAAATTAGTTATTTGCTTTACAGCTTTTCCTCACAAGCTTTAGCCAGAGGCTTATTGTGTAACTAGTGACACATATCAACAAAGGAACTACAGACATGATGTCTTTTAAACTCATTTTTGCTCCATTATTTCATTATACTCTTTTTTTTATATACTTGTTACTACATCACATACTCTGCGTTTTTGCTTACAAGCACTATGTTTTATGCAAAATATAACTTGGGATAATCATATGGACCAATTAATTTCCAGATTTAAATCTGCATGTTATGCAGTAACAGCTGTAAAAACAGTATGTCAAGGAAAGCATTAAGAATTCTATATTTTTCTTGTGTACATTCTATCATATCCTATGCCATAATTTTTTCAGGTAACACCCATAATAGTATTAAAATAATCAGAATGCAAGAAAAAATTTTAAGAACTATAACTAATTTGAAGAAAATGGATTCATTTAGGGAAATGTTTAAAACAATGGAAATTTTACTGTTCCTATATTCAGTGTTTATTTTCACTTTATTGTATGTGGTGAACAACAAACATTGAATTAGAAAGAAATTGGAAGTCCATAACCACGACACTAGATGTGCTAATAATTTTCATCTACCTATTACTAATTTAACTAAATACCGAAAAGGAGCTTTTTACGCAGGAATTAAAATTTTTAATCATCTTCCTTCTCCCATAGTATCTGTAGAATGAAATGCAAGTTTTTAAATCGACCATCAAGAGGTTACTTCTTTCTAACTCATTTTATACTAGCGAGGAATATTTGAATTCTAATAAGTAATATATACTCCAGATTGTTATGTTTTAATGTTATAACTAATATTTTATTATGTAATCATTATATTATAATTGTATTCTGTAATTTGACAGCTACAACTTAACAGATACATTGTGCTATCACATTATGACTATTTCCACATCCCCTAGGTGTACGTTTGGGGGTCAGGATAGCGTAGTCAGTATAGCGACACACTACTGGAAGGTCTGGGGATTGAATCCCGGTGGGGGTGAGATTTACTGCACCCATCCAGACCAGCCCTGGGACTCACACAGCCTCCTACAAAATCGGTAACAGGGCTCCTTCCTGGGGTAAAGCGGCCGGGGCGTGGCGTTGACCACCCACCCCCATCTAGCACCTAGGTTAAAGAACGAGTAGAGCTATACCTCTACTCCCCTTCTGAGCCTTCATGGCCTGTTCTAGGGTAAACTTTACTTTAAGTTGTACCTTTAAATGGATAAATGGAAATTAAATGAATGGAAATGACAATACATGTATATATTGGTATGTTATCTTCTTGTGATTGTGTCATCTGTGTCAGCACAGGCAATACCATTTGTTGACCCCTACTTGCGCCCTTATGATGCTATGTATTAATTTAAACATGCTGGAGATTTATTAAATGATACTTAAAACAGGTATGTTTATGATAATAGTGTAAGCATATGTAGTCTTGGAGGTGCACAGTGATATAATGAATGCAGAAGTGAATATTGTAAGAAAGGCATATTGCTTCTTACTCTCATTATTTGCATGTGTAACTGAAATACAACACAAAGACCTTTGTAATTTATTCGTAGCTGAAGATGTTTGGTAGATATGAAGTTGCAAGCAATTCCACTAGTTTTTGCTTAGTTTTAAATTTTTGTGCAGCACTTAAATATACATGAGAATAATACGAATTGGATGTTCAGAGAACCACTATACGAGAAAATAACGAAACCATTTTTAAAGCAATCTATATATTTTGAAGACATGAATGGAATGTGAGAGTATTCTAGTAAAATAAGTATAATTATGTGATGATGACTGAAGTTCTTCAAAGCTGAGTTTCATAAGATTAAAAGTGTTTTGAATAGTCATATTTTCAGAAAAGAAATAAAGTTTCCATTCACTTTTTCCATTAAGAAATCTGACATTAAAAGTAGATCAGTTCACAGAAATCAACAGTTCTAATTTCACTTCAAACATTCATATTTATCCAAGACAAAAGTAGTTACTTTCTAACACTGGAGGAGTATTATAACTGGAAATAAGGATCTTGGTTCTTATTATTACATTTCAACAATACTATAAATTATTGTATTGCTGTTTAGTTATTGTTTAATTCAAATCATTTATGATTATACATATGTTTTGTCATATATGTTGTATATGTTTGTAGACTAGTTATACTTTCAGCATTGGTCCCCTAGGCCATGTAACGATCAATGAATTATGATGGTTTGACTGATAATAAGTAAACTGAACAGCATGCTTTGCTATTAAAACTCTTACATCTCTATCATCAAGAGAAGATTTAAGGATATTATATTTCTCTCATGTGTATTCAATTATGACTTATGGTGTAATATACTACATACATATGAGGGAACTGGGACTGTGTTTTTATTTCTTGTGTTTTGTAGGATTTACTATAAGATGTACTTTATGATATAATTATTTTATGTCTATATTACATTAGTACCATGACAAGCTTAATATCCTATAGGTTGGTTGACCTTGTATGGATTGACAGAATGCATAATAAATGAATGAATGAACAGAATCAAGAATTACTGGCAATAATTTTTATGTAACTGACCAAGCAATGCACATATACTATATGATATTCCAAGAGAGTTGTTTTATATAACATGCCTACAGAAAGACTAATTATCCTGAAAAGAAAAATATTGCTGATGAACTGGAGTAAAACTAATGTCAACTGTAAACCCAATCAGCATGTCTGTATGAAGAAAACTGGTGGAAAATGGCAAGTTGATAGATCAATAAAACAATGAGCTAGATATTAAGAGAACAGACTCAGGGGATAGGAAGTGAAAGCTATTGGCTAGTATACTGTAAAATAATGGCCTTTGGTAATGCTGAACGTTCTGGTCCTGCTGTAATACTGTTAGTATTTCAGTTCTCATGTAACCTGTATAACTATCAAGCAACTCATTTATAGTTTTGGTGATAAAACTTTCAAAATTAATAATTTACCAAATTTTCCTCGAGGATGTTTGAAACAAGAAACTACACAGCCACATTCTGCCAGTTCAACTAGAAAGACTTACACTGTTAGGCATAAATAAAAAGCATGGTTAGTGCACTGGGCACATTTTGCAAACATATTGCTTTACTCACCTTCTCTGTGACTGTCGGAATGAAGTGATAACCACACCAGCTTTGCTTGAGTTCTGTGGTGAATCGTGCTGAAAGCTTGTCCTCTGAGACACACTACTTCTGCCACATTCTGAGTCCTGAATTGACCTCCGACTTGCATAATAATTCTGAAATTTTCAGCAGTTCCATCACTGTGAAACGTTCCACTTATTATGCATAAATAAAGAATATATCTGTTTTTAGCAAAATACAGCTTCCCATTTTTGGAATGATTGAGGGACACTATATCACCACAGCTACTGTAAAATCAAGGCTAGTGAGCATGAACAGCTTCCTGGTACATATTAATATTTAAATTATCAAATGCACATAATAAAATTCAATTCATAACAAGTATTAATTAATTGTAAGAATAAGAAAGGCTTGTGTACTATAAAATTTCCTCATACATATATTCCCTAATTGAGCACATGTAGTCAGTTCAGTTCAGCACAGCCCATACTTCCATTCATACATAATTCAGCTTTAAGAATATCTGATAATGGTCTATAGTCACTGTTGTGACTACAATTTTGGGCATTTTCCATCAACACAGGCTAAAGGGACACATATCCACCATCAGATGGAGTGGAGCAAGGGGACAATACACTTTCATGAACTCATTATAAAGAGATTTCAATCCTAGAAACTAAGCTTGAGATGATGGACAATGTCAAAAATTGTCATCATGACTACACATAGCTCAATTTCATAATGTTTACATGTCTTCCCTTTACCTGAATCACATTTGTAGTTGTGATGGAGGCTGACCTGGAACTAGTACCAGTTTTGTGTCCAAAAGTCACAAATTCATTCCCGGATTCATCAGATGACTGAATCTCATCTGGTCTACTCCTCTCCTCTTCATATCCATCCCTCTTGGCCTGACTCTCAGATCCCTTCCGTTTCACCTGAATATGAGACTGCCGGTGCTCTGATTCTAGAACTAGAACTGATGACCGTTTCCCCTCACTCTTGAACTGTACACTTGTACTGAGTGCTCTTGTTTGGTCTTCATTGCTCTCTTTTGTAAGAGGTGACATAATTTCTTGTCCTCTGGATTCTGTGGGAGTGACTTGTTGCTCTTTTGCTAATGGGTCAGTTTCTGGTCCTGGTTCTGGTTCTGTCTGTGGGGCATCATTGTCCTGAGGACTCATCTCAGAGTTGTTTGAACCAACAAGGGTGACATTACTCAGATTGCTTGGTGATGATGGGGCACTAATCACCGTAATATCTGCAACAGGAAGAAAAACTTATTTAAAGAAAATGTGGAACTGGTATAATACGAAAGTTTCTGAATAATAACGAAGGGAAAGATTGTTTACAAAAATAAAAAAGTTTTATGATTTTCTTCTTTCCCTTGTGCCATAGAGTTGTTAAACCTAAGAAAATGAGATGATTTTGTATAGAGTATGTGTGAGAGAATCTGGAGGTAGTGTACCAGTTTCTGCTCAGTTATTGCAGCAATGAAATTTAATTCATCCATTTTGCATGCAATAAAAAATTGAAAATCATATTTTAGAATTATCATGTCCATCTGCATGGCGTTAGTAACAGTATTATTGGCTACATTTCAGTCAAGCTTTACATAGAGATCTGCAATGAATTTTATCACGTCACTTTGAGTTGGTTCAAAGTATTTCACTTTGGCCCACTGATATCTAAAATTCATCTCAATAGTATTTAAAATGTAGTTTCTACATCCTCTAAAAAGATCAACTAATTAATGATGTTTAAGAAAAAGTCGATGTTTACTTTGAAAATCACACAGGGTACACTCTTGGAGGAAAAACACAGTTTGTTAATGTTAAAGCTGGTGGTATGTCCAGCAACCAGTATGCCTTGAACAGTCATTGGCCTTCCTTGATTCTTAAGGGTCACTTTACTTAAGGGCATAAATTACCTTTAATTTTTTCCTTTTTCAGCCCTTTCACAAATTTTAAATGAAACTTGATATGTGACACATATTATATAGCTAATATCACTTGAATATTTTGTCCAGATAATTTATTTTAATGAACATTCTATTTAAAGGTCTAATGAGTGTTCACACAAGTATATTTGTTTCCTATGACTGCATTATATATGCCCTTAGTGTACTGCTATACATGTATTATCATGCATACAACTCATTTACTTTATTATGTTTTATGAACCATGTTGTTTAGATTTTTAAATGAGCTTTCAGTTACTTTACATGTTTTGATGAAACTTAAAATACAATACTGATGAAAGAATTATTATGAGATCTTTATTCATTTTAAAGGCCTAAGTAAACTTGACAGAGATTTTTGGTATGTGACATCCCGTTTTGTTTACAATACAAGATTAAAATCAAGTGCAATCTGATCTGACACAACTCTTTTCACTGATGATAACAATTTATTTGTTTGTACCATAGAGTATGTTATTGGAAAAACAAGCAAATTTGTTTCGTCAATAACAAGAGTTGTATTAGACTGGATTTCAATTTAGTTTAATTTTGTTTTAGAGAGTTTATAAAACTTGATATAACATGTGTGCCCATACAGGCACACTACTTCCTATTGGCTCTGCCACTTCCCCACTCCAACTCAATCAGGTATAAATACCCCACACTATCCATCCACTGACATACTTCATTCACCTGCCAATGAAGATGGAACCGACAGTGAGTTCCGAAACGTCGGCAATTAGAACTCAGACGCCGGGGAATTACCCAAAAAGGAACAAATTACATTTAGAACATGGCAAAAGCTTAAAAACAAGAATTATTAAACTCACCTTACCTGTGTCTTGTCACTGTTATGCCTGCCCCCACAGGTCATAAGCTTCCACAAAACAATGCTAGGGGGTGGGGTGATGGGGATGGTTAGACAGCTAATGGGCATCATACATGAACAGAATACTACCTCACAGATGCATGTGCCTATTCTTCTTGTTAAATTTGTTAGAACTGCACCCAGTGGGATACTGCAAAATCTTGTGAGTGCAGAGTGAAACATCAGGCGCCATAAAAGGCAAGGAATCATAATAGGATTCCCTTCTGTGGTCACATTTATTTGTGGCGTTGCAATATCAACTGACCCCTTATATGGACCAAATTTTATGGATGTGAAGGCATTAACAGGTCTAGCAGACAGCCTGCTTGAAAGTTGGCAAAGTGTGAAGTCAAAGCAAAGAGTGTCAACACCTGTCAACTGTAAGTTTTGCTTCTACATACAGTACTGATGTCATTGATACAACAATATTATTATTGTTACCACAAGTACTGCATAAAATTCATTATAATCATTGTGCCATTACAAAAATATTATAATTTTAGTAAATGAAAATTAGTTTTGGAAGACCCAGAGTCCTAAATTCTTAATGGTGTTATATGAAGTGGTGGCATGAGATGGGCTTTCATGATACATCAGTGGGATCTCCTCTGTTTGTTATGTATTAACACCTGCGATAATTTATATTTCACTCACCAGTAAGAGTTTCAGAACTTGAAGACACAGTGATTGTTTTTGGAATGGTGAGGTGGCGCCCATCATCTTCTGATTCAACACGAATACTCACACTCTTGCGTGGCGTCATGCAAGGTGATGTCTGGTGTGTCGGACTTTGTCGGATAATTGGGGTTCTTTCTTTTATTAATGCCAATTCCCTTGATTCCTCTTCGCCTGCAGCATGGATAAACTATATTAATTTAAGAACTGATGTATTTATTTACAATGAAAGCTTAATGCAAAAAAAAAAAAATTTTTAAACAAAGAATATCATTAAATCTGAAAAGGAAAAGGAATAATCCAACAAAGACCTGAAAAAGAAGGATGGATGGATGTGCTCTCCTTGCTATAAACTGGAGCTGTTTTCATTTACTGTTGTCAGTTTCTTCATTGATCTATACTCTGATATGTACGACCCTTTTTCTTCCTTCCTGAATTGTACATAGATAATTTGCAGTTGATTATTTAAAAAAAAGAGAAGAATGTCTAGATGAGAATCATCAAATTCCTAATACACAAACCACTTCTCAATATATATATGTACATATGACAGCCTCTAAGACCCAGATGCAAAATCAGAACAAAATCCATTTATGATTAATAAGCACTATAAAATGTATTTCATCTGTACTGAACTGGGAGGTTTGATCTTCTGTTGCACTGAAACTGTCACTAGCACCTGAGGAAAGCATCCTTCCTTTCTATGTACATACTGCTATCTGCCTTCACCGTGCCATTTCTTATAACAAGAACCAAATTTTACTGAACAATTTAGGATCTTGTATGGCTGGCAGTGAGAACTAGAGACCTTTCTTATTAATACATACTGGCAGCACTGTCCACTAGCGATGCATATTTTCCAAAACTAAAAGACTACAGCCTACGGGTAAAAAAAAATTATGTTAATAAAATTATGTCATTTATGGTCTAAAACTTTCTTTCTGATGATACAACATATATATATATATAT
>Ga0123357_10001728_pt1 | contig 23579 bp, 14 predicted proteins | sample TergutEmb28metaG_FD_89873 | JGI IMG/M metagenome (GOLD analysis project Ga0123357, IMG submission 89873) | Embiratermes neotenicus P4 segment gut microbial communities from Petit-Saut dam, French Guiana - Emb289 P4 | ecosystem: Host-associated > Arthropoda: Insects > Digestive system > Gut ... | reverse complement strand
TGCTGGTGTACTGGCCCCTCTACGTCCCCTTCTTGCTCATAAACTAAAAGTATTCATTACAACCTTCAGCCCCTATGTCAACAATCAGTTCATACTTCAAAAGTATAAGAATTTTAATCTTGGTTCCATTGTATCCTGTATTGTACATTACTGGCTTCCCGATAGCCATTAACACAATATCCACATGTGTATCACAAGGCTAGTTATTTCTCACTGTATCACACAGAAACAAAAATAGTCTGCTGTTCAGTCACACTCCACTGCACATGGCAAAGGCAAACATTCGTAGAACTCACTTCTACCAAACCTTGTTCCCCTGACATATGGACCAATACAATGATGACAATATAAGTGTCCAATTATCATTGACTACTTAATGCACAGCAATCTGTTATGAAAGGACCACTTGCTGTGATAAGAAAATCATTACTTTTCTTATTGTATTTGAGGAAAATTTTTGTTTTATGTTATTTTTGTATTATTTACTCAATAATAAGCAAGTTGAAAGTACCAGTACTTCAGCTGATGTGCCTACTGATTTTAACTGTAAACAGAAACTAACTAATAGTTGAAGAATAAATGACCAACTTGATGTCACTTGCTAGTTTATTTTACTTCTTACGTGCTCAACATGTTTTGGATGTTAATATATCCATTATCAGGAGCCTGCGACTATTCTGTTGAATTACCACATTGGTCGTATTGTTCTTGGTTCGATGTGGTTGGGTTGAGGTGGTATCCGTGTGGCAGGCTGAAGTAGCCTGCCACACGGATACCACTCCAACCCAACCACACCGAAACTCCAACACACATCGAACCAAGAACAATACGATCTATGTGGTAATTCAAAAGAATAGTCGCAAGCTCCTGATGATGGATATATTAACACGTCAAACATGTTGAGCACGTAAGAAGCGAAATAAAATAGCAAGTGACATCAAGTTGGTCTTTTATTCTTCAGCCATCACAATGATGCATGGTACAATAAACATAAGAAACTAACTAACGACACTAAAACATTCACATGCAGATACAGAATATTTTTGCCTGATTCTTTCAGTCCTTTTATCCCATCATGAACCAGTAAGTAGTATTGGCTCATTCTTCACATTTGTTACAGTAACCTGTAACAAGTGTTACACAGTCAATGATCAAAGGCAAAGTAGGAGGTGATAACAGATTTCTTTATATTTCTGAAACCAGTTTCAATGCTATTTCTTCTGCATCAGAAACCAAAAGATCATATCTGCATGTGACATTACCACATATTACAAACTGCACGTGCATGTAAAGCCATATTAACTGCTAGTTTCAACATACTGACACAATGCCTACATTTCTTTCATCTCCAAATTCTTCTTTTAATCAGACTGACTTCATTTAAATAATTTTTTTAGGACATTCCTAATCTGATGTGAACTACTACATGGGACAGTCTCTCAATTACACATACCAGAAGATCAGAAAAGCAATACATGGACACATAATGTTGACATTTCTATACTGTTGTAATTTTGATAATGCAGTGGTTGATACTGTCATAAGAGTCCTTTCTCTGGACATTTTCCATTACCTGGATATAAAAATATAAAACACTTCGAAGAACAGCCCTGCCTCCTCCTAACCGAAGACATGGCATTCCTCTGAAACACTGTCCTAGCAGATCAGTGGTACTGTTGTCGATTCATGAGCGTGGCAATGACCGCGACAATGGTGATGCATGTCTAGTCACACTATCTGATGTTCAAAACCCTAACTAGTGCAGTCCAGCAACAAATGCAATGGGCTGAAATGCAGTTGCAGCTTGTGTACATGAGTTAACACTATTATTTTCTCTTGTGTTCTACCTGGTTAGAGATGTCCACAAATTTGACCTTCAGCTTGTTATGAAATGAACATCTGAACAACTGGTGACCAGAGGAAAGTGACAGCTATAGTGATAGACACTTATATTCTGACACAACCTATATCTTTCTTCCCACGAAATTAGACCAGAGAGAAATCCTATGCATACTGTCAAGGTCAAAGCTGTTCTTGTCAGTTAAGGACAGTATACATCCTTTACAACTGTAGCAGTGTATCCATTAAGTCTGGATAAATACAGCCAAAGTTGCCAAGACCGTTGAATTATGTAATAAACAAATTTACATTTTCAGTAAATTCTAACATAAAAGGCAATATACAGAGGGTGCCAAAAAAATGTAAACACATTTTGAGAGATGTTATTTATGTATTACTTTTCAAAGTTGAATTGAATTACAGTAGCAATGTGTAGTAGGACGTTCGCTCAAAAGATGGCGTTAATCAAATGAATGCTAGCATCATCATGCGACAGGCAGGACAGTCAAAGAAAATGGCGGAAGCACGGTTGTCGTTCGAGGAGCACAAGACCATTTTGAAGTGGTATTCGCCATAATCAGAAGTGTCTAGATCCTGATGGTAACCACTTTGAGCACCTCTTGTAATTGCAAAAGTCTAGCGTGACTTGTATTCATCTTTTGTTATCGGTATAAATTGAGTATTAAAATTTTAATGCAGTTTTTTCTTTTCTTAAAATGTGTATACGTTTTTGTGGCATCCTCTGTATTTTGTGAATGGAGAGTTATATCCTCACAAACAATTCTTTAATTCTGGTTTATTTACAAATGTTCCGATTCACTGATGAATCATGTTCACAATTACTTATTTAAGCTGCCATTATGGGTTTCATGTCAAATTTATAGTGGCAGTCCGAACTACAGGCCACACAAATGCACAATTTAAAGTATAGAAGCTGTCCAGCAATTGTAAGTCAATCACTGTTATGAAGCAAAATTATTGTTAGCAATACATGAACCATTATATGCGAGACAGAAATGCAGACATACGTCCATCTGTTCTTTGTATTTTTATAAGCATTTTAGTGAAAAGCTGGGAGGTACACTGATATGTATCAATGATATCTGTATACATTTGGCAAGTGTTCGAAACTCATAAAACAATCTGCAATATATCAATATAGGCATACAATGCACTACTTATTCAAGTACAGTTTTCATTTGGGTAATAACAAAGTGTTTAAAAGGAAAATGTTTGTAACATAATTCTGCGAACATTGTGTACATATCAGTTTACCATCATTTTGATGGTATAATGGGGAAACTAAACAATGATGAAAATCCCAACATACTTCAGATGTGAAGAAGCAAACAAAATCAAGAGATCTCTGAAATCCAAATGTATCGTAATTATAATGTCTGTTAAGGGTCACAACAGTCAGAAGATGAAAGGGAAAAGAAATTCCTGTACCTTGTAGCATTTCTCAATTAAATACATGGATGTATTAATGATGCTCTACATAGACTTCCTGGCAGTATGCAAATATGGGATTTAACTTACCTATTAGCAATTTGTCATAATTAGCCATCAAAGGCCTGCTGTTTGTGAAATTCAGTTTGCAAAATTCTTCACGTTACTTACAAGAATTAAAATGGACGTTTCATTCTGTTGGAGTTTAGGTATTCTTAGACACACACACACACACACACACACACACACACACACACAAATACACATATACGTATAAAAATAAGACATAATCCAGGTTGACTTTAAGTGTTGTATCCAGCCATATCTTGGCACAGGGCTATCAAATACACTTTCAGGAAACACATACATCAGTTGGCAGTATCATGTGACGACAAATAGGGTTTGTCACAAAATAAAATGTAATAATTAAATATGTGAACCAAGATGTATGTCAGAGATGAAGGTAAAATACAAGTCACTACAGATGGGTATATATAGTGTCCATAAAGCTTGAACTTACAGCAACTTAATATACATTTCCATGTGTCAATATGCCTTTACTTTATGAACACTCTTGAGTTACTGTTTCTCTCTTGTAAAACCAAGACAAATTTACAGATATCTCACAAAACGTTTAATCATATGGCATAAGTCCTTTCATACGATTACAAGAAATGACTTTTTCCAAATCTGCTCCATGAACATTTGCCTTTAAACAAAGTATACTGATGAGAATACCATCACTACAGAATAATACAGGTTAATGATTTCAGAAGTTACTTGTTCATGGTAGCACAGACTTTTTATCTGCCCACTGATGCACTAACAAAACAAATACAATTTGTTGCTTGTCATCAGTCATTTCCATACCCATAATATTGCTTTGACTCAAGAATCTTGAAACTAGAGCACCGGATTAGTTCCTCAACGCAGATATTCCTACACAAAACTAAAAATATATATATTTATATATATGTATAACACAACGAGAGAGAAAACGATTATTATTTCAATGAAACATTTCTTCCAGTCTTATTTCACTCTCATGGCACTGACACAAAAACACAATAGGCTGCTAATATAAATGAGTTACCCAAGACTGGACAGTTCACAGGTAAGAAGTAAATTAGTTTGCTTCTTATGTTCATCAGGCTTCTAGTCTGACGGCAGTGCATTTATTTCTTGTCGCCCCTTTGGTACACGACAAGTCACTTCGTCACACCTGAGGTCAGGATTCACACTTCCAAGACAAAGCTTCTCGGAAAATGTACTTCAAATTAATCCAGAAATAAAGACCCTGCACTCAACTGCATAATATTTCTGGTGGGCAAACCACAGCAGATAAATCAAATGCAGGGCTTCCCACAGAAATGAAGTTTGCCTTACTGTCACATGCTGCCTGCACACATGAACAAGTGAAGGAAGTCTTTTCATCAGCCATTTAAGGTTAGCTCAGATTTAAACCGAGGATCTACAGTGATTTTCCGATACTCACAGCTTTGTGTTTAAGAAATTTGATATATGCTCTAAGCCAAATATCATATTCAGATGTCCAAATATTTGCCTTAGTTAACAGCACAGTCTGTCCGCTATATAAACAGGAAAACACTAATGGAAGATTAGCCAAGGTTAAACCAGAAACCCTTCTGACAGATTAGCTGTGATCTGTGCCCTCATTGCTTGCACACTGTTCATTATCTTCTTCTGATGCCCTACAAGGGTGATACCAAGTGCAGTCAGCTCTTTCACTGTAACTCTCACTACGGCATCCATGGATGTGATTCCCGCACGCTCAAAGTTTTCAAGGTAGCGTGCCATTTTAATAGAGTTGAGCCACTCTTCTACTGAATTGAACTGGGTCATATCAGGGGCATCTGGTGCTAGTGGGTTGCCTGTCCTGATAAAAGAAAGACAGTGATATTAGTTTAATAATAATGCTTAATACACAACTGAATTTTTATTGTTAATACTTCAGTGGCCTCACCTGCATGTGAGTTGATACTTAGCACTGCAGTAACAAAGTACAGTGACCCAATACTGAAGCTGAGGAAGAATTTAACCACCAGTTGAGAAACAGTATCTGATTCTTCAATCTCAAACTGCTTACATTTCAGCCACAAGCACAACATAACATGAAATCTTAAAAAATACACTGTACCTAATACAAACCTATTTGCAAAATCTTTAGTTGTCTCAAAGCTGAATACAGTAAGTTGCAACAACATTACCATCCTCAGACATTCACATTTACATATGTCACTGTAAGCACACAACCATTAATAAGCCTGGATGGAATCTTACAAAAGGGTAACAGAAGGGTTCCTAACACTTTGTGATGAATATACTGCACCACTAACTTAGTAAAATTCATCCTGTCATATTTTGTAAATTCAAAACTACATTAAATGATCACTCTAACATAACTGTGTCTATTATTCAAATGTGATTACTTAATGTTGATTTGAATACTGTGCCACCATTATTACTGAAGAAGTCACAACAATGCACAGGACGTAACACATTTCTCTGTGCCACTCAAAGCTTTGTAATTATAAGCAGAGTTAGAATTTTACTGGCCAAGCAGTGTCAAGCGTAACAGATAAAGAGATACACAAAGGTAACTGCATAAATCAGTAACATAGTACATTGTATATGGCTACCGATGCCTCCCCCCTCACAAGCTGGAATGGACTGGAACACATTCCTCAGCTTCAGGTATGCCCATCGCACACCATGTTATCCAGTGACATAATATACCAACAAAAACTAGCAGACTGTTGAGGTTAGACACAGTCAATTTTCTATGGACAGATCCAAACATATGAAACAGGACATCCCATGCCACATCACATCTGTATTATCTATCCAGCAACTCTCAAGCACATATTCAACTATGAACCTAAGCATGCAAAGCAAATGCTTGCAGCATTCAACATAGGACAGTCACATGAAACACAAAACTGCTTATACAGTTACGTCACATTTATTACGTTTTTTACAATGTCATCATCAAAATTACAAAGTTGCTTGCAAGTCATTTAACTGAGAAATTAGTGACATGTTTTTAAAACCTTAATATCTCCACAGCTGAACAGCTAACCATTATCCATACTCTTGAATTAGTGTAGCTCCACGACACTTCTGATGGATTTACGAGCTACATTTTTTACGATTTTGCCTCGTGTGCTAGTAACAAGACATGAATATATGGTTAGATTACTCTTCACATATTCCTTTATGGCATTCAAGTTCTCATCCAGTAAATTAATATAAACAGCACAGATCAGAAGATCATGTATTCCAATCCACCCAGATTTGTTTGGACCTACCTAACAATAATTTCTATGCTGAAGTTTTCTTATGGTATCATGCATTATTTGAAGTATACACCTTGTTAGTTCAGGAGAAGGAAAACAAAGCACTCACTGCCACATTTCACACACAGTCACAAGAGCTGCTGTTACTACTTACTCCACATACAGAAAAGTTATCACCAAAATGCACTGCACTGTAACATTTCCTACATTACAATGAAAACTGAAGAAGCAGGTTGGCTCTCATTTTCATCAACTGTCCATTCATGATTAACATACCATACTACAGGAAGAATAAATAAATTTTATTTTCAGGTTTTCATGGCAGTTGTTCAGCAGCTGCTGGTCTTCTTTTGGGTTTCTGCATTGTGTAGAGGCTGGCAGTTCCAATGGTTTGGAGAAACATACTCCCTCACCTTCGGGTTGACCGATTCCAGTTCGGACAGGTGCTTGAGCATCCCCCTGAACCGGATGTTCTTCTTCAAAATACTGGAACTTCCTCTCACTACACAGTGCAGAAACCCAAAGCAAGCCTGGCAATAAATAAAAGATAACTTCCTTTCTCTTTTACATCAGAGTTTAGTTGTAATGCCAGTTCCCCCCCCCATTACAAGAAAAACTTGGTTTCAAATGAACAGAAAATACCACTTCATTTTGTACTTCCTGTTATTACATGAGAAATACCATATTTACCCGAATGCAAGACAATCTAATCTAAGACAAATCCCCCCAGGAAAGCAAGCCTGCCAAGGGAAAAATGTATTTATCCAAATCTAAGATCACCCCCCCGCCCAAAAAGTCTGTTAATAAAAAATATTTTACTATTAATTTCATATGCTTAATACAAAAGCATGCCATATTCTACCTACCCTTACCAATCAGTGTCACTGTCTCCATCTTCACAGTCATTGCCTTCATCTCCCTCACACTCACTCCTAACATTCCCACCCTCTTCACTGCCATTCTACAACATACTACCATCAGTTCCATCCATTGCATTGGATATAGAGCACTTCTTACAACCCTTCACAGTCACTTCTGGTTAGATGCGCTACCATGCCATTCTGATACACAATGACTAGATACTACATTTTTATTCCTTGGTTTACAAACTTAATTAAACCCATGAAGAATTACAATTTTCTCCATAGATGGTGTTAGTGGTGTTAAGAATTTAAATATATGTTTTCTGGATTTTTGTTTCATGTCTGTGGTCTGATTAGCTGAGTTCATGGTTCTTTGTATGGCTTTCAAATTTTCAAAAGCCATTTTCTTGTTACTACCCTTGGACTAGATCTGTTCTCAGGTATATATCTTAATAAGTTACTGTTTCTGTGGTGACCAGTGATTGAGAATAACTCAATATAAGTGGTCCACCAGGTTAGGTGCTTATTTGCCTGAAAATGGAATCAGGGTCACTTTCTGCAACATCATGCTTCTTTTAAAAAAATTAGACATGGACCAAGTCCCAAAAAGAAGAATGTGTCAGTTAACTTCAGTTGTGCTCTGTTCTTTCTTTTGGATTTCTTGACCCTTGATGTTGGGATCCATAGGCGGTCCCCACATTTTGGTAGGGAATTATCGTTCTACACTGCGTAATATCTCACAAGAGTGTGGAATGCACACGATTTGCAGGCCTTGGTTCGGCTAACCATGGTCCTGTTCAGGTGTGATCCAGTTTGTCGTGCTCCTGGTGGTGATTTACATACAAATTTAAGACTTAACATATTTTAGCGCCAAATTTAACGAAAAACCTCATCCTGCATTCGAGTAAACATGGTATGTAGTTCTCATGGCAATGAGATCAAGATTTACAGGCATCTGGAAACTGATGCCATGTAGTTTGGCAGAAAGGCACCTCCTGCCTTCATCTTTGGGGTACAAGAATAACGAGCTGAGTGAGGACAGAAGGTACATGACAACAAGATCAAATAACCTGCAGTATGAATGAATCACTAGAATTAGTATGCGAAACTGCTTTGCATCACATTAAGAGGTACAATGGTATGTTCAAGCAGTAACAAAAATTTGAGCATGCTGTTGTAAGCAAACAGTCAACCTGCTTCAAACTGATCTACACAGTGTGAGAGTGAAGGGATCACATGTGGGTGTATTCCCTACCTTGCACTCTTTCTTGGAATGCTTTCACCAATGAACCCATCAACCAATCACCAAAGCATATTGATTATTCTACCCCAGGCGGCAGTTGGTTAAACGCGACCCACTGTGGTGTCCGAATGGCTGTGGGTACGTAATAGGGGTTATGGGGTGGTGGGCGACTGCAGTCACAGCCCCAGCAATCAAGCGAGACAGAAACAGAGATGCACCCCCACATTAATTAAACCAACCAAATTAAGCAGTAAATTAAACTAATAATGCAAACCTAGCAACCTTAAGGAAAAAAAATTCAACAACATTCAAGCCACATGCTGTGGTTCACCTTGAAACAGGCCCACAGATCTGTGACAACTTGTTCCATGCATCAGAGGTGTACTACATATAAGTACACACTTGCAAAACTGGATATTAAACAGGCATGAACCCACCTCAGTTACCTGTTACGGCAAATGTTACACTTACATTGACCAGTCTGAATATGTATATTTTGGTTGGTTATTCTCTGATCTCCCAAACTTCATATATTTACTTCTGATGAAAATATTGTGCATTAAAATTTATGAAACCTTATTAAAGCATAAAGATTTTAAAATATGTTTGCTAATGAAACTGGAGAAAGATATATACTGATACATACTGACAGATTTCCATGCATGGGGGAATGCCATACTGTATGTACTAATACTAAGCAGATTGTTAAAAATATTAGATTTTGAATTCACAATGTTTATTCCAGTAGCCACACAAAATTACATACACAAGTACACAATCATACAGTAAGTCTCCTACATGTTTCAGCCTTTTTTGACCATCTTCAGGGAGGTATTCAACAGTGAAAAACACAACATTTGCTCATTATGCCACAAATGTGTAGATTAAAAAAAAAAGTTGAATTTGTATAAAGATGATTAAAAACTACAGTGCAGATTGCATGCAAGTATATTCCTTTATGCAATCTGCAACATACTTCTTAATAATTTCTATACAATTACAAGATCTGTTTTTTAACTCTACAACTGCACATGTATGACACAGGTTGTCAATGTTGTGTTTTGCTTTATCAAATACCTCCCTGAAGATGGTCAAAAAAAGGCTGAAACATGTAGGACGATTACCGTATGATTGTATACTTCTGTATCTAGTTTTTGGGCAAGTGTTGGAATTAACATTGTGAGATTATCTTACAGCATGGGACATGGATAATGCATTATGACTTTTCAGCCTAAGAGTGCATCCTGTATGTGAGGTGTGAGAACACAACACTCAGTACTTCCCATTTCCTTTTAAATTTTCATTACTTGTTGAATTTACTGGAAGTTAATGTAATTCATACATTATTAAATAACCCCTTCCTTAATAGGGATAACCCACAACATACTGAAAATAACTACCAGAATTATAGAAAACAGTATACAAACAGAGGCACAGTTTTAAAGATCTGCAAGCATTCAGAGAAACAGAGAATAACATTAAATCCTACAACAGTATGCACTATGCCATGTAACTATAAATGAGTCTCGTAACACAACATTTGGTAGGTTTATACTGGTTAATTCAAGTCTTACATACAAAATTACACTAGGATGTCCCTCTGTATGGATCTACAGTGTGGCAACAAGTGCTGTTTTGGAGGACACAAGGCACACGGGCAATGCCACATGTAATGATTTCAAAAGCGTGGCCTCAAAATTTGAAAATGGTAAAGAAAAGCAGAAATTTAGATCTAAAGAAAACAAAAAACAAAGAGGGAAGGGGCACTTATGACAGATTGCCACTGTTGTGAAAAATCACACATTATGGTTTAGATACTACTGTAACTGCTCTTATACTTTGTGCTCTACTCACTTCTGAACTGTTTTCTGAAAGCACTTAAAATAGCTACTTGGTAACCAACTGCACCACAGAATATATGTGACAAAAACCGAAAAGAATTCCCAACAGTTTACAAACAGCAATATTTCTATTTTTTTTTTGTACAACCGGTTAAAACTGCTTATCAGTAATGAGCAAAATGCAAATTATTGGACCAATCTGACTTCTGTGATTTAAAAAACAGTCTGTTTGGTTTCCTACATTACATTTTTAATAAAGACAAAATATGCGAAAATTGTGAGTTTTCTTTACATTTCTCCTATTTTTTGCATTTTAATTTTTGCAGCATTTCTTTCAACCTCACCCAAAAACAGTTTACAATCAATGTAAAATTTGGAAAAATAAAACATCCTCTGCAAATGGTGTGGGGGTGGAGCCTATAAAATTAGGGTCCATGACTCCACATGCTTAAAGATAGTAACAAAGTTTGAATTGAAACAACCATGTGGACACTTTGTATGCAAGCACTCATCTGTGTCACCATGGTAATCTGAATACGTCCATAAAACTGAGAAACTGATAGTAACGTTAACAGGAATTTTACTTGCGTAGCTGCTGTGACAAATTACCGAATTCCTGTGGCTCAAAAGTGTGGTTACTTTCTTATTTATATCTCACAAAGAATGCTATGCAAGAATGCACATTTTGGGCACTCAAACAAATTCTCAGAACAAAACTGGGCTTCAAGAGATGGGACAGGAGGCTTGAGAAAACTGCATAATTAGGAGCAACATAATCTGAATTCCTCACCAAATATATTTAGGGCGATCAAATAAGGATCTTTCCATTGACAGGCCATACAGGAGCCATAAGAGAGATGACTCTGAAAATGAAGAGATGTGAGGATAATAAGACTTTAATGAAATAGCAAATGATTCAGGCTAGCAACCAGCGACAGGCCCTTGTGTATGTGGTAATGGATCTTGGCCTTCCAGAAACATAAGCAATATGAGTACGTGAATGACTAGCAGCTTCTCAAGAAGGATTTTGCTCAATGGAGTTAAAGAACTGTGAAATAAACAACTTTTTTTAAATGTTAAATGCATTTCAAAGTCCAATCTGAAGAATTAGCTTTTAAAATGTGTGTCTGTACATAGTTCCAACTTGTCCTCCAACACGGTAACCATCTAGGTGTGAATACCACGGCCAGAAACCAGACAGCTTATTCTCCAAAATACAAAAAGAAAGTTTTGTTTCAAGTGGGGAGATGGGGATTTGACCTTGTAAGGTTTTTCAACTACACAATCACAGGGCAGACACAAAATTCAGTGAAAGATTACATCTTGGAACACAAGCAAGGAACACGGCATTTGTGCAACATTTGAGATCAATGTACAAGGGCAAATGCCATATAATATTAGAGTTTCAAAGAGAAAATGTTTTCCTTCGGAACCCTAAATGCGCTATAATATGTAACGTGATAATGTAAATGAGCAATTTGTTAACATCTCATTAGACTGTGACTCATAAACAGGAAGCAAAATCTACACCAGTTTCTTTTTTCATGGACAGTATCCAAACATTTAAGAAGTACACCAAAACAATGCACAGATCATGTCACAAAATTGTACAGTATACTAAACAAAAGATGGATCAAAAGATGCTCATTCAGATGTATACACATGAACAATGAACAGTATACAGGATACGTCAATCTGCAATCAAGATTCATCAAGCAACTACTAAACCAAGAAAATAGTTTATACAACTAAAGAAGCCAAAATAAAGTGATCAACTTGTAGTGTCTTCAAAAAATGAAAATGAGCTCCAGCTGAAGACTTGAAAGATTCAAGTCTTCTGGGATGTTACACTGTGCCAATGAGCACACAGTTCCTGAACCTCAAGAGTTAAGCAACGAGAGCAGAATGCTTCGTGAAAGTTTGACACTGAAATGTAGACCCTGTGATCCTCTGAATGGTCAAAAACTATTTACTAATCCAGAAGACTTGAATTTTTTGCAACATCACTGTAAGAACCTCAAACTTGCAGCTAAAAACCTGTTATGCTGTCAGTCTAATGCATACAGTTACAATGTAAATGAGCCTATTTCCAAACCAGTCTTACGCATCTGCCGAAATCAGCAGGGATTCAGACACCACTATACCAGTCAACCAGAATGTAATACTGTTACACACTCACATTTGAGGGCAACAGAAAATCTGTTCATTGTTACATACAATTAATAGAGCACTTGTCAGACAAATAAGAAATTGAACCTTCACTTGTTACATTTCTGCTAACCACTGTTAGACAAAGATGGCTGTTTCTGTTTTGAATTCAAGCAGATGTTCCATTGAAATCCCAATGCAATCTTCTGCCAAGAGAGTTCTTCATAACCTAAACCAGACCCTTGTCAGAATATGTATCTCTGCCTTACCACAACCACTTTGTCTGCACTACACATACATAGCGACCAGCCTACTCTGCTACAAACTGGGGTAGCATAACCTACTGCTAAGTCTTATTTTCCTCTCGTACATTAGAGAAGTCTGGATCCACCCCGACTTTATGTTTAATTATTACCAACATTTCTGTAGACCAATGTTCTTATAGTGACTTAAAAAACAGGCCGCAACTACTTCCAAAGAACAAAGACGAAATTAAAAAACTGACTTGTTTCATCTTGAGTTGTTTTCCCTACTGTATTTTGTACAAAATATGTCTTACAAGCAACTGAGAATAGTTTATTACCTGTTCTGTGCAATTTTCCTCAATGTATCAGGGCATCGAATGAGTTTGTCAAGTGTTTTAACAATGGAGGCAAATGTTGGCCTGTGAGTTCTTTCTTTTTGCCAGCAGTCAAGCATTAACTGGTAGATGGCTTCTGGGCAGTCCATAGGTGCCGGTAACCTAAAAAGATTGTATTTTGCAAAATATTAGATATAATCGTCATTTGAAAATGATTATCTTCAGAAGCAGCACCTATAATTAGCGTTCCTGGTATAATTTCACCAATAGCATTGTCATTAATTAACTCTAGCCTCAATTATGGCCATTCATTAAGGTGGGATCTGAATGAAGATGAATCCTTTGACACTGGAATTTAATGCCCAGTGTTAACATGCAAGTGATCAGAATTGAAATAAGAGCTGCATACTTGAGGCTATTAAATGCTGCCATCTAAACATAATATTCAGTGTTTTGAGCCTCACGCTCAATGTGGGCATACATGACGTCAGGTGCCGAATGGTTAAACTCACTGTAAAGTCTCTTAGCTGTGTCTGGTCAGTTCTTCCAGCACAGGTAACTGGAGGAATATTTACAATAAAATACCTCCCACTACAAGAGAACTTATAGCGTATTAAAATTAATGCCACTGAAATACAAAACCTACTGCCACTATTAATATGCTAAAACACACCATCACAAGCTGTAGGATGGATAATGTTTCCTGGAAGATCAGAATTCTGTGCCTCTACATTGGTGTTTGGGAAAGGTTTAGAGCCTGATACTACTGAGGAGTTGTACAATGATATGAGCAAAGAACAAAGACAGTCAGACAGTAACACATTACTAAATTTGCTTAATTACAAATAAATATGGTAAAACATAGAGACAGTTTTGTGTTTGGAAAATCATCATTTTACCACTGGTGCCATGACAGCAATTTAAACAATTTCTACCTTTTATTATTGCGGGTGCGATTACAGTTGGTGATACAAACATAAATAAAGATTTGTCACATTTGTTGGCAAGTTCCTGATTTATGTATCAGAACTGTGCATAATCCATGTGGCTGTGAATGAAAACGCAGACAGGCTCAACAGTTGTTTCATACACGTATAGGTAAAGCAAACCCTGTACAGGCCCTGAGGGTTCCAGGAGGTTTAGGCTCCCAGATTTCCAGACAACTGGCACATGAAAGTGGTTAGGTTGTCACCCCTACACACTGGATGCCTCTATCCCCCAGGAAAAATGCCCGGTGCTCATTTGTTAGCGACAGCGTCAACCACAGTGCAGCCAGAAGGATAAGTCGATGAAATACAAACCCGTGACCTCCCAGCTTGTTGCGTGATGCCTCAATTAACTGTGCCACCACTTGCTCCACGTTTTACACAAATACAAAATAATAATGTCAATGATTTCAACCAACTATTCTGAATGAGAAAATGATATATCAAGATGAAAACAACGCACAATATTAGTAAATCCACTGTATAAACTGCAGATACCTATAGCCTTTCTCTATACTCTTGATTACATCTTGATTGGACCAGTTCCAGTATGGCCTTTCTCCGTATGACATCACCTCCCAACACACGATACCAAAACTCCATACATCAGAGGCAGATGTGAATTTGCGGAAAGCAATGGCTTCGGGTGCAGTCCATCTCACAGGGATCTTGCCCCCCTGGAACAAATGCATTAACAGCGAAATAAATGTCACAGTCAACAAGCAGCAGATGGGAAGAAAGAGAGCCCACAGAGAAACTTCTAATTCTTGTGCAGTCACAAATGGATAATGTACTGCAGTCAATTACCAGTGTTAAAAGTAATATACATTTACTGCAATAAAGGTGCACCAACCAATGAAATTGTCACATTCACACCTGATACACAGATTTACCCCCCCCCCACACTCAAGAGCAGACCAGCCAAAAATTTTTCCATGAGATTTGTATTCATGCGCTTTAAAAAAAAAATCTGCCCTACCCTGCCTCTCAGTTGAAGAGAAAATTGAGCTTGGCCTGAAAGGGATTGTTTGTACAAACAAAAAATCTGTGAGTCTTACTCTTGTGGTGTATGCTCCTTCAGTGGTGCTTTCAATTTCACGACTCAACCCAAAATCTGCAATCTTGCAAACGAGCTGAGCGTTGACCAATACATTGCGGGCTGCAAGATCCCTGTGGACGTAGTTCATCTCAGACAGATACTGCATGCCTGAAGCGATGCCACGGAGCATCCCCACTAGCTGGATGACTTGGAATTTTCCATCATTAGCCTATCAAACAATTATGTTACATCAAAAAAAATACTGACACTGCTTTGACATATCAAATAATCATCATTTTTGTATGGTCTACAAAAAAGAGAATGAGAATTGAAAATTACAGAACTGCTCATGAATCATCAATTCACCCTTTGTGGTCCAAATTATTATTATTATGCATTCCAACAGTCTGGTCCAAATTAATTTTCTGGAAAATCTTTAATCTTCTAGATTAAAGATTTTCCACGAGATTATGGACAACCAACAAAAAACGCTTTAAAAATAACTTGACCTCAACATCCGGTCCAGTACAATGGAGAATGCTGTCAAATTGAACTTGAAATTGAACCAATAAGGGTTAAATAAGACATTGATCGCCAATTTACTGACTGCTTCCATATTACAAAGGTCTATGAACAGTCATGTATAAGAACCATCACTTTCAAAATCATGTTTAAGAACTTTTCCAAACTATTTTTATAAACAATATTATAATTTTTAAACTACGGGTGGATGCATGCCTATAATTGAATGCAAGAACAGCTGTCCTTGTATGGACACATAATTTAAAAGCTGGAACACACAAACGTGAAAGGAAGAAATAAGAAAGAAACCAAGGAAAGACCAAGGCTAAGAATGGGCTCAAACAAAAGCTATGTATGAAGCATGCAGTCTCAGTCTCCCATTGTGGTCAGTGCTTATTCCAAGACATCATTAAGAACTACAGCACCTTTGGAGGTCACTTACCCTAAGAAAGGTATCCAGAGAACCATTTTCCATGTATTCTGTGATAATCATGACTGGATTAGATTTTGTAACAACACCCTGAAGGAATATCACATTTGGATGTTCAAATTGACCCATGATGGATGCCTCAGTAAGGAAGTCATTTCTTGCTTTGTCTGAACTACCTGGCTTCAAAGTCTTAATTGCAACATCGATTTCTGTTCGACAGCCATCTGGTGGCAACTTTAATTTTCCTCGGCATACATCGCCAAACTCTCCCCCACCTAAAATTTACACAAATACATAATTTTAGACAGTTTTATTGAGAGATATGTACGTTAAATAAATGGCTATTTAATACTATGCTTCAAGCATTATATCGTACATCTAGGAACTGAAATCATACAACAAACAGAAAATCAACAAAATTTTAATAATCGTAAAGATGGGTAGAGTAAGTCAAACACAACATATGAATATCTTGTTGCTAAGGAGCTTCTATTTACACAGTGTACCTTAAGAGCAAGAGCAACTACACAGTTTGGACTTCTTTTTTTAATCTAAGCCATCATCAGGTCGAATGTATGTCCTGTTCAAGGGAACTATACAAAATGCGATATTAGGTCTTCAGTATCTAATGAGATCTCGTTTCCATCAATAAAATTTTCATGTTCATTTGAATATTAAATAATGTGAATTTTAAAGATACATACCTATAATTGCTTCAATTGTGATGCATGAAGCATCTATCTCTCTAGCAAACTCTCTGACAGCCTGATTGGGATCCTCATATGTGTGAGGATCAATGTATGTTCGACTTGACGCACCAACTGCAGTGAAGAGGGGTGTTGTCACTGCACATTCAAACAAAAGGTGTCACTCTTATGTCCCAGACTCAGAATATCATTGGGAGATAATGTTTACAATCATAGCACCAAGTGATTGACTGACTGTGAATTCTGTCAAGTAAACAAATTAACTAACAAAGGCACTGACAAAAGTGAACATTCTAAAAGCCAACAATATTCATTATTTGCTGTGACAATCCCATACAAGATCGTAATTTTTTTAATGGCTAGTTAACAAGGTAACTTAGAAGCAGTCACACAAATTTTTGAGTACAGCAAGTGATCTGGGTAAAAATAAAGAGCCTGTTGATAAGGGAAAAATTTGTCAAGTTTAAGGAGTCACATCAATCCAGAAGTAAGATAAAGATGTATCACAATTAAAGGTATTTAATGAAAAATATCACAGTAACTTCAGTGTCATGTAAAACGTTATTCAGTAATGAAATATACTAGCAGGGGTGTAGCTACAGTGCGGTGAGTGCTATGGCCACCCCAGTCAGCAGAGTAAAAGAGGTGGCAAAATGAATATTTTGGACGAAAAAAAAAAAAAACTATTTTCTGCAATCAGATTTTAAATTACTGAAACAAATAAAAGGAATTTAATAAATAATGGTGATATTTTCAAAGTTTGTAATTTATGTTTGGGGCTGCCATGGTGATTACTTGCCCCACATATAAAAAAGCTATTTACACCACTGTATTTTACCAAAACTATTCAAAATGTCTGTGTGAGAGCTGAATGTACACTTGAGCATAAGGTATTACTTCAGTGGTTGGCAGCCCTGTGCACAGCTGTGCCGAAATGTGCATTCAAGTCATAAACAGTAGCCTTAAAGTGTCTTTTTGTAACATGTCAACTTATTTTAGCATTACATGGAAGCTGTGATGAATTTTTCCACTAAAACCACTATTTCTAATAAATCTTTATCTGACCTTCAAACTGCCATGACTCTTAATACTCTCCAAATTCCAGCCACATTACCATAGCTATTTTGCTCAGTGTCACCTGATCAACATAACCAAGAAGTGTGACAGGATCTTGAATCACTATACAGAGATGGTGTTTAATCTTAAAACTTGAAAGTATTAACTCTTTCAAACATGCCATAGTAAAATTCCACTCCCAAGTACTCTCAAATTACTGACTTACGAGAACAGCTTTGACCTTGGCCATGGGACAAGAGGAGGGCAGAGTATGTCCTATGAATAGTAATGGACGCATTTCAGTTCAAAAGTAGAGTTGTGTCCTGTACTTACAACAAAATAGCATTATGTTCTGCCATGTTCAATCTGGTTAGAACCGTGCAAAATTTGACTTTTGGCGTATTATGAACTGTGCACCTATCAAATCATGACCAGCAGAAAATTAGAGGTGTAGAGACAGAAACACACGTTACTGACAGGCCCAACATGTTAATGTAAGGTCAGCCTGAAGATGGGAACCCTACTTCCAATGTCAAGGTCAACACTCTTCTCATTAGTCAAGAACTGTACCTTTCTTAAAATTTGACAAAAATAAACTGCAATAAAATGAATGGGCACAGATAACATCCTTCCTTAACAATAAATCATGCATACCCACCACGCATTCTGTTAGTGATACATGTAATACCAGTTATTTCTCACCATACTCAAAATATCTTTCCATAATGAAATGAAATTCATAATTTTACACCACAAAGCAATAAAGTACCCAAGTTTTGACACATGCTTCTAAACACAGTGCTTTCCACATTACAGAGACCGGTGACAGGAAAACATGACTTCATTCTCAAGAAGTACAATGAGGGCTGCAGAGCTACTTTGAAACATACATACACATGCACCACACACACACACACACACACACACAACATGCAGTGATTAGTTAAGAAACGTATTTCCAAAACATACCAACTTCAAAGGGGAATCACTGTTAAAAATATATATAACCAAAGAGTCTTACTTGTAATCACAAGACCAGAGAACAAAAAATTTTTAAATCCCAAAAAAGCATATAAAGTAATTATTTACAAGAAATGGATGGTATTTTGAATGGCATCAGGTATCCATGAAGTGTGCATGTGTAGAACAGTTTTGTAAACCCTGAACAACTAACACTCAAATAAAACTGTGACATGTAATACAGCCTACTGTACAGGAATGTACCAACATAGCAGGATATAGCAATCAGAACATAAGGTATGTTTTATACAATGTGTTCCCTTCGTATTGTTTTTAAGCTGCATGCAGCCATCAGCAATAAAAAACAACTGCATTTCAATTCACATGCAAGGACGGGATCCCATTACAATGTCCAGATAAACAATATTTAATACTGCTGTCAACAATATACATTTATTTAGGTCTTCCTGTAAATTTCCTGATACTGTGGTCCAAAATTAACCAAATTCAGAGTTTCTTGTCAAATTTTCATAGAAGTTCCTAACATCAAATTTCACAAAAGTCTGTCCAGTAGGAGCTATGCCTACACATTCGGACAGATGGACATGATAAGGCTAACAGGTGCTTTTCACTATTTATGTGAAAATGCCTAAAAGTGAATGCAATGCTTGCAACCAAAGTTATTAAACATTAAATATCTTCCAATACAAATATAATTCATACATTAACTATGTTACTTTATCCTTGAGTTAGTGACCATCTAATAATTCTCATGTAGCATCCAAAACATTAGCACACTGTTCATGTCCTGCTGCTGTTCATAATTTGTGGTTTCAGTTGAGCTAATGAGGCCTGCTAATAATGGGAAAGGAACATGGCTCTAGGGATGAAATGGACAGGTGGACAGTATGAATTTTTTTGTACCTTTATTTAGAGGAATATCCGATATGCCAGTTTTCTGTACTGTACCGTGTGTTTAAACATTCAAATTTTATCTGTCTGGACCAACAATATACCCATATACCACAAATTCAGTTGTTAACTATGGCTAATGCCTGTAGGGTTGTTCAAGCACTGCCAAACTTCACACTGTTAATTTCAAAGGTGTCTTCAATGAATCCAGCTGATGTCAGACCTGAGACTAGGACACAAAATTCCGTAGCATCTCTCCTTTAGACCACCTGGTTTCCACCTGCCACACTTCTTACAACCATTACAGAAACTACCTTGCAACAGTCATATTGGTTTTTATAAAACTACTATATTTATGTGAATATAAATGAGGTATTTTTTTAAATTTAGGATACAGAAAAGAAGGTTAATTTCATATACAAAACAATATACAGTAGAAGTCCCATAATTTGGCACCTTAAAATCTCGCACTCCTGATGGTTTGGAAAATGAGAGAAGTAGCAGTGCCTTTAATGATTATATAATATTATCTTGGGTTATCTGGACCTCAGTGAGGTCATCCAGCTCTTGAGACAGCTTCAAAAGACCCCAAGATAAGCAAAAAAAAAAAAGTACTGCTGGCAAGAAGTAGAAGTATGTACCTTTACCGGTATCCCAGAAACTTGAAATAATTACAGCGCTTGAGAGTAATGAAAGCCAGAGAGGCATTACCATTTCACACAACAATGGCACATCACCTATGGACACAAAGCAACAGAAGGATAATTTATGATCATTTACATCATCAAGGATTAAAGTGACACTGAAAGAGCTCAAATCAGTGCATCTGGACAAGGCATTGTAGAAGCAATTTACAGCACTGCATTCAGAAGGAAAACCCCCAAGTGCATCTATGATAATTGATAAAGCTATGTCTTTTCACGATAACTGACAGGTGCAAATTCTCTGATAGCTGGCTGCAAAGTTTTAAACAACCTGCAGCTGAAGTAGATATCCAAATGGAATAATCCTCTCATCAGTTGTGCCACCCAAGGAGCAGTAACAAGAAATTACCTCTCAGAACTTAGGTCAGCAAAAGTAATGTCTGATAATCTGGAATGTTTGAAAAATCCGGAGCCTGTCAGGTGCCATTTGTGCCAAACTAAAGGAATTCTACTGTACTACAATAAATGCTTTTTATCAGCAGTACTACAAGGCATTAAAGTGTTTGGTTCAAGCAGCACTACTAGCTGTAATGAAGAAAGACTGTTATTTTGTTTCACAAGCACTCACAGCATCACAGTACAGTGCGGTTACTGACAGGAAGTGAGCAGTTATCAGATAATCTTAAAACAAGATTTTAAGTGGTACTGTTTTTAACGGTATCTGGAAAATTAAAGGCAGATAAGAACTATTCTTAAATAAATCTGAATTAGGATAAGTGGGCTTAGCTTATTTGGGACATTTTGATACCATGGCTATTAAATAAAGTAAGAAAAGGTGAATGGATTTTAAAATGAGATGGTATGCTTTTGAAATAAATATGTCAGCTATGTGGAGTTGCGTGCTACTTACATCCATTGGTATGTGTGGTTACAATAGAAGGACTGTCCAAGTTGCAGTGGACTGAGGACACACATGAAACCAAACACAAACGATGCACAATAACAGACAAAATTGAAAGAGTGGTGCAAAAAATAACAGTACAAAATCAGTAACACAAAAGAAAAAGAGAAAATAAAGAGAAAAAGACAGTGGTTAGTGGAAATATACTAAAAGTTTTCAGATTTTCATGGTGTGACAGTTTTTTGATTATTTTACCATGTAGGCTAATGTGTTTGTTTGAACGCTTCAGAGCAGTGATGGAACTCATTATCCTACACAATGCAGACATTAAAGAGACCATCTCAGTATGCATTTTTTTTTTCCACTCAGTTTCAAGTGTAGTGGCATACTGTTTTTGGGAGGGGGGAAGCAATGCAAATAAAGTAAAGAGAAATAACAGAAAAATTGAACCTGGTGGATAAGTAACAAACAAATAACAAGATGTAACAAACCCTGATGATAGATGATGGAAAAGGAAAAGCACCGCGCAGCCAACATCATTATCATGGTTCAATAACCAGATTATATGCAGAAGAAAAAGAAGAAATTAAACTTTTCTTCAATGACAACAGTCCAGTGACTAAAGGTTCGAAATGTTATGGAATAACAGCAATATATTAAAGTGAATTTTGTATTAAACTAATGGATATTATCACCCAAAAACAGGTGCACTGTAAACATCTGGCCACCAAATGGTGGACAACACAAAAATGTCTCCTGTGCTTGAAAAAATACCGACAAAAACTACTGTCAATATTCAGCATGCAAACTTTTCTTGACTCTCAGCCAACAGTACCAGCTACTATGGAAAAGTAACTACATGGCTTTACTCAGTTTTTCTAGTCAAACAGTGGAAAGTAGCTTCAAATAGGTCCCGATCTGTTCCTTCCATAACCTAACCGATTCTCACCTTGCAAGCATTCTATCATTTGATGGTATATAAGCTGTGTGGATAACACACTTAAAATAACCCAAAAAATCTAAAAGATGGGTTAAAGGTAAGGTTTCACTGGAGGTAATGTTATGATAAGGTACTGACTATGCAGGTTCATCACACAGACTGGAGGTGGTAACATAACTGTGATGGGCAGAGTAAACTTGAAATACTATGTGTGTGTGTGTGTGTGTGTGTGTGTGTGTGGGGTGGGATAGGCTGCAGTGGAATTCTATCAGCCATTAATCATGGTCAGATGCTGGTCCTCAGTTGCCGCAGCTGATGCAACACGGTTTTAATATACAGATACATTGTGCATCACATGGTTCTGTCTGTTGACTTGTCCAGAAGATTCAGGGGCAGCAACATATCAGAAACATATATAGGAAAGCACTTGAATTAAGATACATTTGCTCATTCTCATCTTGCGTTAACTACACTAACTAGCATATTCAACTTCATCACAAATTCGCATTCGTAACTTTAAAAAAACATGCCAATACCAAACACAAGCAATGATAACAAACTGAAGAGAAGAAAACTAAACTTCTATTTCTCCGTAATTAATCTATATGGGGAAAAAACAAAGGTAAATTGTGTAACAAGGTGACAGACTAAGTACAGAACTGATAAACTGATGTTAACTCCACTACTCTCCAGTTCTACTCTAGGCATCCAAGTCACATTACAATTGAGCAAGCATGTGAGAAAATCAGCAGGTGCACCAACTGAGCAACTTACTGTAAGTGACTACTAGTCCTGCTTGATTGATTTGTTGGTTCATTGGCAATGTTGGCAGGAGTGAGAATTGATTGCATGTAAAAGATAAAAACAAATAGAGACTGGGAAAATAATAAAAGGGAGGATGTGCCAAAGTAATCAGCTGGTTAGATAAAAGACAAAATTAACATATGGTGTAAGCAACATGAATAATTAAAGTGATACACCAGCAAATGCAACACAAACAGAAATGTGTACGGGAAAAACAATCTACAACTTTATTATTATGTTTATTGGACCGTGCATCATCTTGATAGTTGAATAAAGGAGACCAACTTGATGTCACTTGCTTTATTATTTCATTATTTAATGCTCAACATGTTTTGGATGTTAATACATCCATCCTCAGGAGCTTGCGACTTATTTGTTGAGTTATTTCATGGGTTGTA
>Ga0123357_10001727_pt1 | contig 23581 bp, 16 predicted proteins | sample TergutEmb28metaG_FD_89873 | JGI IMG/M metagenome (GOLD analysis project Ga0123357, IMG submission 89873) | Embiratermes neotenicus P4 segment gut microbial communities from Petit-Saut dam, French Guiana - Emb289 P4 | ecosystem: Host-associated > Arthropoda: Insects > Digestive system > Gut ... | reverse complement strand
GTATATACATAACGACCTATCACAGGCTACTGCAAATAACATGACTTACTGGTATATAATGCACTGTTCACAGCAGAATCTGGATTTAAGGTTTCCCTATTTAAGATTTTCCTGCATTTTAGGTTCATTTTTGCAGTCTTGGCCAAACCCCTACACAAATAATGTATAATTTTACTCAATTCAAGTTTCTTGATTTTAAGTTTTTCCTGCATTTCAGACACAAAAATTCAGTCCTTACACCATTTTGAAGACTCAATTTAGGGTTCATGTTTACATCTTTGAGTATAGATGGAATAAATGATCCCATCATTATGCACAATGGAATTCCAGCTATGTCAGAATCAAAGATGCACTACTACAGCAGTGTACTACTTATCCTTAAGTGTCTGCAAGCACAGGATTGGGGAAGTATAGCTGGAGGCATATATGTCTAAGCACTGGTAATCTAACACTTCACTGCATCACACACCACACATCAACCAAGGGTTCCCTGCACTGTCCAGTATTATTCTCTTCAGAAGATCTACTGCCTTGTGCAGCAAAACTGTAATTTTGGTTTATTTTTCAAGTTTTCTCTGTTGTGTCATACTTAAAGTGTATATAATGTTTTTGTAACAATGGTAGTAATTTTCCATTTCATTCTGACAATTACATTTTGGATTTTTCTCAATTCAGTGTTCAAATAGAAAAATTTTAAATCGGGGTTGTACCTTATTTATATACTTTATGCACATTATGTGCATTCCTTCTGTAGTCATCAATGTTACCCAGTGTAATAACTAGTTATTTGCCTCTTTGCAGTTGTGTCTTACCACAAACTGTGCAAAAACCACAGATCATGTACAGGAGTGTGAGAGAAAATGACATATGCATGGGATTCAAACTGTTTTTTGGTAGAAATTTATGCCTCATGGACGTAACCACTGATTTTTTTTTACATTCAAACACCTCATTTATTTGCCCCCATGCATGGAGAGGAAATGGACATTGGAGACTCAGACAATGGGGACCCCATATATTTGCAGGTTCAGTGTGGGAGTAAAGCTTTGGAGGTACTCTTTCTTTAACCTCTGTGCTAGAGGGGGTGGGTGATCAGTGTCATGCTCTTACCACTTTACCCCTAGGAAACACCCGGTATCCATTCAATAGGAGGCTGGGTGGGCACCAGGACTGGTCTGGGTGGGTTTGGAAAATCTTGTCCCCATTGGGATTCAATCCCTGGACCATCCAGCCCCTAGCAAGTTGCTACACCAACTATGCTATCCTGGCCCACATCAGGATACGGGTTCCACACATATTTTCTGAACAGGGCCTACGTAATTATGTTGTTCGCATTGGTGTATAATATCAATTGTAGTAATGTACTGTGTTGGCATGGGTGTTCTGTGTGGTATCCATGTAACTATGCACTGGACTGTGTTGTATGGGAGACTGAAACATAGTCCTGCTTTTGTTGCAAAGACTAATGCACCATGTAAAATGTGGTACATAAACTGACCAAATCACATACTGGTATTATTTTGTATGATAGCGTGAGTGAATTTCAATTCATAATTTTGGTGATATGACTTCAATGTCAGTGGAATGGAATAAATTGTACAAGAAATATCCCCTATCACCTATCTTCCCCATAATATTTGCCTACAAGTACATAACAATGATGAATATAAGTATTGCGAATTGAATATTCACACAAGAATGTGAACAAATTTTTCATCAGGCACAGAATACTTGATGACATTTTAATATCCTAATGACTCTCACGACACATCCTTATTTTGTCTTTCATATCATGTAAAATGAAATATTACAACTCTCAACTACAATTTTTATCATTATCAGAATTAATAACAGCATCATTCTCTAAAATAAGGCATCACAAAATGTGTGGTCAGTATACACTGACACAGAAAAAGGAATAACAGATGTTTCATTAGGCAGAAGATGTAATTACTCATAGCATTCTCTCAATGTGAATGAAGAATAACTTCCATCTCCATGAGTTACAGTTACCTGGTTGCCAGTTAACAAAAATTTTTTGTTGGTGACATTTCGGTGTTCTGGCAATTCTAACTGGTCATTTGTGGCACAGAGGATGTGATGAACAATATCTAACAACATCTAGCTGAATGTAATTGGTAAATCCTAACACTCTATCTTACAAATTTCATTTTTGCCATTATCTTGCATCTGTCCTCCCTGTGTTAGGATAAACACGAACACAACAGTAAGAATATCTTGTAAGCCAAACAAGGCAATACAGAGACACCAGAACATAATGATCATACCTTATTCTGACAACCAAATATATCTGTCTTCCAAATTTTCAAACATTTTTCATCCCTGGTCATCTAGCTACAAATGTAACAAGCCAAACAAATATTTAGGTGAATGACCCTAAACAAATTTATGACAATTAATGAATATTACTTTTCATATATCCAACTGCATAGAGGGCAAGTATTTATGCTAGGCCCTATCATACTGCATCCATCATCATCCAAAATCACAACAGAAATTGCATACACCTACAAGGCCTCTACAGCAGTGTCCAAGCACTTGAGATTAAACTTTTATTACTTATGAAAATATGTCTTTGGCTGGAAACCTGACACATACTTCAAAAACCAAACATTTATAGTACTTCAAGATCAACATTCAGTTCACTCAAAACAGTTAGCCATGTGGTTTCGCCCTCCACAAGGCATAAATTATTAAGCCCAAAAATCAACTTTCTGCAATTTGCAATTTTTTTTTTATGTTTCTACTGTGCATCAATGACAATTAAAACACTTTATATTATAAAATATTTTATAATAATTCTAACTGTATCTACAAATTATATATTTGTGCATATGTTGGATAATAAAGTGTTTTAATTGCAAAGTTTGGTTCAAAAATTCATACTACAGCATATGAGCTATTTCATGTATACACCATAAAATCACTTTTTAATATTGTGCAATGAATGTATATACCACATTTCCCAGACCATACAGTACATGTGACCATATGAGGCACCAAGATTTCAGATCAAAAAATTTAGGGACAAAATATTTTATTCACATCTGAAGCTCAAATTCACCAATGTTTATTCCCGATGAAGGCAATGCAGTATGAAGTTTCTACAGTCACAGAATCCTTTAAAATCCTCACCACTACTATCACAGTCATTATTACTACTGTTACTGTATGAACTTTTATATTCATCAAAGAGTGCATCATCTTCAGCACCATAATGGGCATTAGTGAGCCCACATTTCTTAAAATACTACACAATTGTCTTATGTTTCATAGTCCGTGCCTCTTCTCATAAATCTGCAACACCAAGCTGTCTGTCTCAACAACAAAATTGGTGATGCTGTGTGTGACCGCCCAGCTTCTTGTTACAGAAATGATCACTTTTGTAGACACAGAAATTCCTTGGTTTCAGTGGTCTGTTATCCAGTTGTTCACCTCTGCCTCTTAAGTCAGGCCATTTTACAATACGTGTATGAAACAAGTGTTTTTCTTCTCTAACTCTGTAATTATTCCTTATGCCTTCTCCATTCGCATATCATTTTCTTCACTGGAGGTGGACCAAAATGTCTTTCAACACCAAAATGTCTTTCAGCTGCACTACTAACCATGCTCTTTTGCATTACTTTATCACACTGAATTTGAAACCCAGTGTATACAGAATTATCATCTTTTAACTACATATTTATGTTCATTAAACTCATTATAACCCCATGCTACTGAAAATGAATGTAAGGAACAATGAGGCCTTGTTTCCCCCCCCCAAGCAAACACAGGCATCTCAGGTGCTTCAGAGGTCATACTGACACACCTTTGGACCAAAACATGTAGGGCCATTTTATACACTATTTCGTGGGACAAAATGTATGTCTTTTGGTCTGTAAAATATAGTGCATATTTACATGTGAATGTATATAAATATATATATATATACATTTATATGTAAATGCACAACACTTAACTCTGTAGCACCACTACTGACACTCCTTAAAAATATTACGTAAGTCAGTTCAACGTAATTTATGAAAATAGCCATCTTACTGAAGGCTTCATGCATTTCCAGTGATGGTTATATTCTGTCCCTGTTACCTGCCTAATGACATGAAAATAGTGTACGTATTTAAGTTACGTCTTTCATTAATGTTCTGCCTCCTTAGGAAACATAAAAACATAATGTTTTTCTATGGTAATATATACTAACACTTGCAAATGTGATATAACATGATCAACACTATAATAATCATAAACATTTCAGAAACTTAACATCATAAGTCATTATCATAAAGACTGCAATAAACATGATCCTTAGCAGATGTAGCAACTACAGGAATTCAAGTCTATAGGGTTCTGCTGATGGTACACAACTTAGTGAAACAATCAAGACAATGGACAAAGTCCAAAAAAAGACTGTTTAACTAAACTGCTCAATGTATAGTATTAATTACACAAAACAAGAAGTGTCACTTCTCATTCTCACAGCAATCACTCTGCATACATGCAGACATGCAGGTACCATATGCTCCCTCATTATGAAGAGAAGTGATGCCATGTAGTTCTATAGAGAAGTAACAACTGCTGCCTCCACCACAATGATAGAAGCCTGTGATATAAAAATGGCAGAACAAAGCCTGCAGCTAACAGAAAACTGTTAACCTTAGCCCATCCTGTCTTTCTTGTACCTATTACTATCCACCTCCTCCAGCATAGTGCACTATTCTAGCCACCAAAAGATGGAGACAGGTAATTTCCCCCAGAATGTCGGTACCTATCTATGAAACTACACATCGTCACACCCCAAAAGGCAATAATCTTCACAGTTACTGCCACAAGAGCCTCATATCTTGTCTCTCATTATACTCAGAAATTCAATATTTGGAACTTGTGGCACAATGGAAACTGCTCAGCATTAACACACCACTTATTTTGAACAATATTTCACAGTTAATGCAGTGAAAATTCCAAGTATTTTTGCATATGACATATGCAACTGAAGTAACAAAGCCTCGTCAAAATCAACATGATCCAAGGGCCTATACCACATCAGTCATTAATCAGGTTGTTTCAGTGAAACATAATTTATACACAAATGCTGAACTTCTTACCCAGCAAAACAAATGCTGACATTCTCCACACTGACACAATCACCACACTATCAGTTTATGAAGTGTTTCCTATTGGTATTAACTAAACTGCAGATACCTCAACAGGACCTGTCAAGATATGAAAGATCATGCCACCATATCCATATCAACAAGAGAGTCATTATCAGGATCATTGTCAATTTCATCATCATCAATGTGACTTGGCTCCCCTGGACTTGGTACATGCGGAGATGAAAGCATTGGATCACCATTCACAGGGTGATCATCTTCCATTAGATCTACATGTGATGCACTTAGTGCTAATCCTTCAGTAATAACATCTGGCAGGCTGAATTGTGACAGGGCACCATCTAGTGTTTGGTCAAGCACCTATAAAAAAAAAAAACATGCACCAAATTATTTAACAAGATATGCGATATATGTATAACGTAACACTGAGGTACATTTTCGTAACAATTGTAGCCATGGAAAAGCAATAAGTAATACATATTCTGAGTGTGTGTCTGTAGCCTTTAGTTATCCAGCACATGCAGTGCATGTCCCACATTATATAGTCATCTGTAGCCTGTCTGGCTGGGAGCTGAGTTGTTCTATGTGGACAGATGGACAGACAGACTGCCAGACACAATAACACTCAGTTGCTTTTTGAAATTTTTCAAACACACTTAAAAAAGGAAACCTTGTACACAATGGCACTGGTATGTTAAAATACAATAAAATTGGGAATTCCTTCTGTGCTGTACTATTCACGTCTCTCTTTTTATTTCTTCCCTCACTGTTTCCTCCTCTGCTCTCCTGTTTACTCCACTCACATACAGCCCTATTTTCCGCATTTTGTTTCTCTCCACTCTCACTTCTTCCCATGTCCCACTGGGTTGGCCACAGCTCTGCCACGGTTCAGGTAGTCCTCATACCCACAAAATCCTTCCACACATGGCTTGTTCATCTACTCTTATGATGCTGCCCACAGGATCCTCTCAAATGTCAGGACACTTCTAACAAACCACATGGCATCATATCCCAGAAAACTAAAAGTTTTTCAGTCACCACCATAAGAACCTTGAGTGTCATCTAGAATTAACTAGTTATCGCAATTCATAAATTCTGAGAATTCCTTAGCCGGTTATCACAATTTTTAAAGTTTGAGAATCCTTCATGCCTGATTCTTACCACCACATCAGTGTTATTTATCCTGACTAGGGACTTCAAGAACCAGAGCAGATGCCCAGCTCATGAACATCTGCAACAGTGCACATAAAGAGAGACAATATTCCACAACAAATTTTTTTTATGGGCAAATGTGTGCTGTGTGTGTGTGCGCACACATGTGGGGAGAGGGGGACTGGCTGCCAGCAACTGTCTCATGTATGAGCTGCCACCCATCTTTCCCTACTTCCCCACCCCAATCTACCCTTTCATACTACCTGCTACTACCTTAGCACACCATACCTTCAATGCTTGATCTAGTAAGTAAATTTTGTTTCAGACATGCAATTCTAAATTATGGGCTGTCTTGAGTGGGGTTGTGCACTGCAGTCATTGTGGGTAATGTACAGTGTTCAATTTAATCCAGATTTCTGTCATTTGTTTCTTCAGTTTGCAGCAACACCTCACAGGTATGTTATTTAGTGGTTGTACAAAGGGTGGAGCCTCTCTAAATTTATTTCTGTGTATTATATTTATATACAGTGGGGCACTTTTCATTCTTGTGTTCTGTGTTATGTGTGCGCGTGTTCCAACAGAAGAATTGTTATGTATCTGATTATTGTTATTTCTAACTTACTGTATAATAAATTTGTTATCTGCTACTCATTTAACTCTTTGTTTAGATTTGAGATAACTTGTTAGAGATACATCCCCACCAGTGCTTCCACACGTTTGCTGTTTAGGTTGGGCAAATTCTGGGTTGCAAACTGTCGATTCTCTGCACACTGGGGGGTGGAGGGTGAGAGGGGCCTCTGACAGATGAATCACACTTTTTCTTAATCAGTGATGGATTATTTGAACAGTAAAACAATCCACACCACAAGGTTATTGGGAAGCCAATAGTCAAGAAATTCCCAGCCACATAAAAATTTGAAAGTTTGTTACACATTTACGTGAGTCCACTGCTAAAGCTCACCCTGCTGAATGCAGTCTAAAATCACACCCCATTTCTTCAAGATTCATTTTAATATTGTGCTTCCATTAAGCCTAAGTCTACAAATGAGTTTCTAACTTCAGATTTTCCCATATGTTTCTGGTACACACAACTCATTTCAGCTATGTGTGCTACACCATATCTGATTTGATAATTCCAAAAATAAATACCAAAAAAATATTTAAAGTTAAAAGATAAACAGTATTGTAAATTAGAAGATACAGAAGGATTAACTATTTGTCCATATCAAACCTTTTGAAGTTTTCAGTGATGAATATTAAGATCAAGGTGTTTTTAGATGTTACACTTTGTAGTGTTAGAGACAGGTACTAACATTTTGGAGGAATCTTCAGACTCCACACTCAAGGTAGGACCCTCTAAGCACTGTACCTGTATACCACCAGACTACATGGTGTTATATGCTAGATTGATTCAGTGATCAGATGGTGAATGAATACAGAAAAAGTCTTTTGGATGCAAGTAAGAAGCCATCAGAAATTAACTGTGCTTAGTATTATGCAAAAAATTTACTGAAAAAAATCACATCACATAAAATATTCAAATCTGACATAAATGCTACTCAACAGTACAGGGGACATATGCAGTAAATTAAATATATATGGGTAAGAATTATAGAACATTTATCTCTTGCTTTACAGACATTAGCTTTACGTATTTTTGCTGTAATGCAGAATGATAATTTGCACCTGTGTTTCCGCTATTTACAAACGTTCTGTAAACAGTGTCAGGTAAGCACACGGGTCAGCACACTTGCACTTACACTGCCACAGATTGCACTTTATGGAGTGGTGTACTCCCAGTTTCTTCTGAGAAAAAGCTAGTTGCTATTTAACATTACACAGCCACTCCCCAACTTACGTAAGGGTTGCGTTCCGTGGAACTTTATACAAGTCAAATTTTGCTTAAGTTGGAATTTCCCTAAATTCAATTCAATTTCTTTTATATCCTGTGCAGAAAAAATTTAAAAAGTGTGCCATGAAATGTACAATAAAAAGATTAAGACAACACTGTCTACGTGTTTTTGCTGTCCTAGCTAGGACCTCCATATATTTCCTACAGGATGCAAAATATATGTCCACAATTTTTTTAAATTTGCACCGGGCAAAAAAATTTACATAAAGTCAAATTTATGTAAGTTGAGTAATACATAAGTTGGGGAGTTACTGTACTTTACTCACTGGCTGGGACTTAAAGAAGCTGTTCGTAACACTTGACTGAGCAGATTGCTGCCATGTAGGTTGGTAGTCTGCCAATCCATGCCTTTCTGCCAGCAATTCCAGCTGCTAAACATTCAAACAAATTACAATAAAACACTTAATATACAAAACATGTCAACATATGTATGTACATACAGGTACAATCACATGAAATTAGTAAAACCTTTGTTCATTCTGCTAAGTCTGAGAAATCTGTGGCTGAAAAACTGAAATATCCTAAGCACATGCTCTCCAGATACACACAGCTGACAGTACGATGAGTAAGACAGCCAACAGCAGCAGTCCTGAAACCTTGACATATGAAAAGTGATGAACACCCCTGCCACCACCCACCTTTGAACCTAGCATGATACAAAATGTTATGCATGACTTCGAAATTTTCGGAGTGTCTTTGATTAGAGTCTGGTGGAAGGATGTTGTGCACACGGGATAACATTTGCATTCCACAAATGTGGTAAATTTCTTGACTAGATAAGCAATTATTACCTTGTCATTAACGAGTGTGATCCATAGCTATCACTTAGCAGATGGGAAAGTGATACTGTAAATAAAGGATACTAAATTCTCAGGTGTTGAAAATACCAAGTGTACAGCACATAACATCCACGTGATAATAAAATATGAATATTAATATACATATTCATGTAAAAACATACACACACATATATGCATACATGTACATATGTATGTATGCGTATCTGTATATATGTGTGTGTGTATGTATTTATTCTTCCCCTGTTCCTCTGAAAAGGGGATCAAACTAACCTGCCTAAATTTGTTCTACAATGTTAATAAAAACCCAACCAGATGCAGCAGTATGCAGATATTTATTTACTGCAAAGCTACTCTACATGTTTCGGGTGTCACAGCACCCATCATCAGGAGTACTAAGAACTGTATCCGCAGCCTCCGGTACAGGTCATAATACTGGTGCAGCTCTTCCCTCCAACGTGGCCTGATCGGGACTGCAGTCCCAATCAGGCCACGTTGGAGGGAAGAGCTGCACCAGTATTATGACCTGTACCGGAGGCTGCGGATAGTTTTTAGTACTCCTGATGATGGGTGCTGTGACACCCGAAACATGTAGAGTAGCTTTGCAGTAAGTAAATATCTGCATACTGTTGCATCTGGTTGGATTTTTATTAACATTGAATTACGATGCACGGAACCATGAGCTTAAAAAAAAATCGTTCTATAATGTGTTCTGAAAACTTGGTGGCTGCTCAGCTGCTTAAAATATCTCATATAATGCATAAAAATAATCCATACTTCCATGGAATCTTGAGGTTCATTATTGTGTTCACATGATCCTACCACTTGCTACTATTCTAAACTATCGGAATCTGGTATGTACCACGAAACTGTTCCAAAAGATCCAGTACAATACCAGCTTTTTGTCTATACCTGCTTCTGACATTACATCTTCCCCTGAAATACAAGACAATAAAAACTTTGCACCATAGATTAACACAAAGAAACAAAAGGACCTTACAGTGTCTCATTTGGAGAAATAAATGAGGGCTGCCTCTGTGCTATAAAGCCTAAACAAACATCTACACAGTCTCAATTATTTTGGAAATATGATATATATTACAGGTACATGTACATTGTGAGACTTGGGTTTGAAGGTGGTCAGAATTTTTACTGTAGCTTTCTGGGTTGTGACATCCAGTAATCATGTACACATATATGACTTCCAAACAAGGTGTTAAAAGTCCTGAATATGGAGGCAGCCAGTTCTTCTAAATCACTGGCATCCACTTACACTTACTACAGAGTGTCGCAACCCAAACAACTACAATCTAACAGACACTTTACTCTCAGAAAATATTCTTCAATGTAGGTCACTTTTAAAAATTGATTTAACTCTCATTTGACCATAAACAATGTTTTCTTCTAAATCTCTTAAAAGCCTGCATCATACCACTTTAAACACTGCAAAAATATCAATGACTTGGCAAATTCTGAAGACTTTCCACTCCAAATTATCATTTATTCAAAGACATTACCACAGGTATGCACTTAAAGTACAGCTGCCCCACCCATATACTGTATGTTCTTTCCCCTTCTTTTCTTCTATACAAAACCTGAGATGATAAAGGTGTACCTGAATTCTGATGACCAGGCGCCGATTCTGCATTTCCAGTTCCTTCTGCCTCGCTTCCACCTGTTTCATTCGCTGTAATTCACTTTTCAAGATTCTGATGTACTCAACTGATGACTTGAGAATGGTTCCCTTGTTGGGTCGAACATCTCGCACAATTTCAAAGTACCTTATAACAAAAATAATGCATTTCTAATGACCACCTTAAGCCTTCCAGTGTCATAATATAACACAACAGCTGCCCTGCCTGCATCATGGCAAGATTAACTGATAAGTTTTCAATATTATTTTGTTCACCATGGCTACTTACGAAGAGAAATAAAAAAAACATAAGAGGAACAATGACCATAAATCTGTGCTCAACATCGCAGTGTATGTAAGATGGCACAAAAATCAAGTATTTTCCTAGAACAGACATCAACATTTTCCAGTACTTTTTATTTGTCATACAAGTCCTAGCAGTTACAAATTAATTTCTGCAAAAATTAAAAAGGAAAACACTTTGGCATGAGAAAATATAAAACTACTGCCACCTGTTGTTCAGCAACAAATGTCCAGAAACATAAAGTGTAATGAAACACACTCCACATGCAATTACTCCATGGCAATAAATTGGTAAACTTGGTAGATGGAAGCTTCTTACAGGGGACCTGTACGGGAAAACTGACAAGGTACAGAAAAAGAGTGAAACAAAATGCTAGGCAAAAACCAAGTGTACACCCCGGCTGAAACACTGCTGACAGCACAGACAGTCATGCCTACAAATGCCACGTATTTAGAGTTTGTGTTTCCCCAACAGTTCAAATTACCTTACGTCACAGCAGTGTCTCACAAATGCCAACATCCAATGCCTAAGTAGGCCTTTCATCTACTGAAAATATTTTTGGACCCAAGACAGGAGTACCTCTTAAAAAATTGACTTTAAATCTTTTTAAACTTAGGGGGACTGTCTTAAATTTTTCTTTCTTCAGGTAATTCAATGACTAACAATTTGAGAATTAGTTTAATGTAATGGTCAGAATTTGTTTAAAAAAAAAAAAAAAAAACAAGCCTTATGATTCTGCAGGCACTGACTGCACCATAAAGTCATGCAAGGCAGAAGTTTCCCAAGGGCAGGGCATGCAGGACAGGTCCATGGTCCCCATGCACTAACATAAGGGACACACAAAAATTTTTATGTATGCCTTCACTTTAAATGCCTTACACATTACAAGAAAAACGTAGCAGCAGACTCAAGAACACATGCACTCTTCTGCACGCAGCACAATGTTTCGAAATGGAACTGACCTAAATGCCTGTGTCCTGTAGCATATTGTTTAAGCATTTACATTTTAAGTTCCTCTTTGTAACTTAATTGCCTTTCTGGAAGCAAGTGTGGCAAGGAGTGTATCAGCAAAATTCCCTTAATCCAATGTCCACTAATTCATAAATCTTGAAAAATCTCGCACTTGAGAAGAGTAGTCCCAAGACCGGAGATTTTGCTTTTACCAGGAAAGTATTTATCACTGATACAAGCAGACCTCAGGGATATGTTCAACAAGGCCCCCAAGAGTGTCTGTACAACATCTAGCGTGGTATCGCCTGGCCCCATCTCCTACTTCATCTTTTTTAGCTTTGAAGACTCTAGAAAACACAGATGACGACGATGAACCAGCAGATGAAGGAGATATCCAAATGGAATACTCCTCTGCTTTAGCTGTACAGCTCAAGTATAGGAGCAGTAACAAAAAAATATGTGTAATAACTTAGGTGAGCATATGTACTGTCTGATAATCTGAAACATTCAACAATTTGGCACCTGTGTATTTCCATTGGTGCAAGATGAATGAAATTTTACTGTAAATATTAATGTCTGCAGTTGCTTGGGTCTCTTTTGTTTAGTTGTTTGGATGGTGGCCTGGAGAAAATTGCAACTGGATACAAATAAAAATTTTGGTGTTACATGGTCAGTGACACAAAGCAGATGGACTCATGTGCTGCACAGAATTAACTCCTGAGTGAATGCGCTGTTTTCAATATTGAAAGTGAGCCATAATTTCTAAAAATTCATAACAACTGTTACTTTGTAGCCTTCACCATGGCTAGCAGAGAGTGAGACAAGGCAAAAGAAGGTTCAGGAGATAAAAAAAAAGACGTTAAGGAAAGGGACAAAAAGGCATTTTGAAAACTTTGAAAGGTTCACGAGAAAAAGCTGTAGTGTGAAAAGTGCTATGTATGTAGAAGAAAAAGAATTAACAGACTACACTACATGCTACGGAGACGAGTTGTACACAAAAGTATACTGGAATGGGATTCCTCCATTGTAATGTAAAATAAATAGGAAAAAGTGCATTATTTAATACAGATGCAACTTTGTGTCATTGTCAATATTACATGTACATGCTATAGAATTTTAATTTTTGCTTTTCATACAAATGGGGCCAAATACTCCTATGCCCCAGGCCCAGATCTCCTCCAGTTATGGCCCTGACACAAGAGAATAGTCATGAACTGCATGGGAATTTTTGTAACACCAACTGCTGTTATACTTGTTATTCTGGCTGTTTACAGTTCTACTTCAAGTAAGCAATGCCTCCTTAAAAACAGAAATAAGTTTCTGTATTCAGAACCATGAATGTAATTCAAAAGTTTTCACTCTTGTGTATGCTGATACTCAGTGCTATTCACGAGGCATCATTTTTTTTATTTCATTTTATCCATGATATATACTTTGCAAAATACTGCAAATAAACACTCTTCTTCAAGTGAATGAATTTCACAAGTACAGTGAGAACACCTGAGGTCCATATGTAATAAGAGATATCTACCTAACAGGTACCCATTCCAGTCACCCAGTTATCAGTGGCAATAACACAGCCAATGTCAACAAACAAGCCCATGCATGCTGAGTCTGTTATTTCTCCATTGTCAGGTGCACAATAACAAAAACTCTCTGTTCTAGAATATCCTTCAAAGATTTATACATGCATATAACATTTAATCTTCATGTAGTAAGGTCAATTTTACTTACGGATCATTGTTCTTAGGCAGAAGGGTTCCCAGTTCTTTTATCCGGTCATTGATGTTGAAACGCCGTCGCCTTTCAACTGAAACAAAATCGGTATTGTTACTACTAGACTACAAACTTGAGGGTAATGACACAGTGCTCCAAATGCTTGCTAACCATATAGGTTTTCTTTTGTGTTTGTCGCTTTTATGCAACAGTTTTACAGACATGAAAGTTTCCTACTAATACTGTGAACTAATGTAAGAGTTCAACAGCAAAATACATTGTTAGGTCCCTTAATGATGGAAGTATCATCCTGTCTGACAAGTAATGGCATCTGCCAGGCACAAAATACAGTATTTCTTCAGAATCAATAACAGACAAATTTAATCACCAAATCAATAACAAACTGCCTCCTCTTACATTTCTGAGGATCAGTAACAAAGTCAATTTACAATACACATGTACTGGGACCTTTATGTTCAGCTGTAGTAAGATGAGTTCACAGTTAATTGTACTGCAATCCTGCTACTTTTCCATATAGTCCCAGCACGAAATGAAGCATTCATCACATTGTGGGATAAGCTTTTCTATTCCCTGTTGACATAAGTAAGTGTCTTGTCTTAAACACCATCATGTCACAACTGTTTCCACCTCCCAATCATCTTTAAATTTGTGGTCACCAAGATTTATTTTAAGTACTAGAAGTGGATGGTAATTGCTCACTGCCATATTAGGACTCTATGAAGGATGTTTCAAGGTTCTTTCCTTACAAAATTACACATGCGAACTTATATTCAGACTGACAATTTCATATATAGGGCAATAATATAATTCATTTTTGATTCCTGCAAATATATGCAAAACGACAACAAAAAGAAACTGCGTTAAATTAATGTTTTGTGGACCGTGCATCGTGATATATTTGCGCAATATGAACCAACAGGATGCACTATTTTACTCTCAATTTGTTTCAATAATGAACCTCTATATGTTTCGAGCAGGTTTACTGCTCACCATCAGGAGGTACCATGACACATACCAACTGCTATATATACAGAAAAGTACCTTCTGATGATGAGTAGTAAACCTGCTTGAAACATGTAGAGGTTCATTATCAAAATAAATTGAGAGTAAAATAGTGCATCCTGTTAGTTCTTATTGCACAAACTATGTTAAGTTTAGATGGAAGTTCTGTTGTGGTATCTAAGGGTATTCAGTGATTAAGTTTTAGCTGAAGCAAATAAACCTATGATCTTTCACAACTCTGTTGTTGGACTCATAGGTTTAACCATCAACACAAAAAGTCTTCACTAGAATACATACAAAGATAATTCAGTTAAATCTACATCACCACAATCTATTTTCTTAAACTACATCACTGTATCAACAACCCATACTCATATTCATACTCATATTGATTTATTCCATATTCCAGAGATCCACCAGAGTGGATATAGAACTTGTCATTAGATTATTACAGACACAGTACAGAATGAGTCTTGACAAAAAAAATACATCATCATCATAGACATCAAGGATTGGACTCTTTGATCCGTTCCGTCTCCAGAGTAACAGCTGCTCGCGCCAACACTTTTTCGGTCTTCCAATTGCTCTCCTTCCTTGTGGTCTGTAGTGGTATGATTTCAAAGGGACTTGGTTTTGTGGCATAAAATACATATAATAATAATTTATGAATATAATACAGAAATAAGACACGTCAGTTTATACAAGGAAATGTGATCAGCTCATAATAGAAAATCAATGAATACTTATATAATGTACATAGAACTAGTACCAATATAATAAGTAATTTTGTGATACAGTCCATAATTCATGATTGACTAAGGTACTCTTCCATTGTATAAAATGAGTAAGTGTATAAAATTTTTTTCAGAGCAATTTTGAACTTTTTTTTGGTTACCAGCGACATTCTTAATCTCCAAGGGTAAATTATTCAAGATTTTTATCCCCAAATAATAAGCTCCTTTTTGTTTTAGTAGTTTATTGTTCAAAGCATTTAAAATCTCAGTTGTTAGTTTATAAATTGCATTATCTGTCTTCAATTCTATCCTGAAACCATAAGGTTCATTGCTTAATATATTATAGTTAGTGAGGTGTTTTAAAATCCTTGTCCGCATTACCATTTCAAATATTTTTGAGAATGATGTTAAGAGTGATACAGGTCTATAGTTAGACACCTCATACCTATCACCATTCTTATGTAGTGGTTTTATTACTGCGTATTTTAATCTATCTGGGAATACATCCTGAAACAGTATTTTATTACATACGTAATTTAGTGGAGAACTTATGAAAGGATAGCTTATTTTCAGGATCTTTGTGGATATCTCGTCATACCCATACAAGTTTTTTTTGTTATGAGGGATTTTATAATTTGTTCAATTTCTTTCGTTGTTGTGCATAGACATTCCATACCTGGGTAAGGTTTATTAAAAGCTTGTTCCATGAAATAAGTATGATTATCAATACTATTATCATCATTAATAAGATTATATTTACTTTGTCTTTTAAAATTTTCTGCGACAGCACCAAAATACTCATTAAAATTGTCAGCAATAGTTTGTTGATCAGTTGATCAACGTTTACAGCTTGTATTTCACTTCTTTTTAAATTTTTTCCAGATTATTTATTTATAATACTCCATGTGGTTTTAACTTTATTTTGGGAACTTAGGATTAATTTGTCACATTCAATTATTTTTGCCTTTCTTATAACCATAGACAGTATTTTTGAGTAATTTCTATAATAAGATACAACAGTAGCATTATTAGTATTCTGTAATTCCTGGCATAATTCTCTTTCATCTTTGCACAGGAAGTTATTATTCCTGGTGTAATCCATGAATTTTGATTCATTTTATTCTTTGCTTGAATTAGGGGAAAACTAGAAAAGTAGATTCTTAAGAAAATATTTAAAAAAGAGTTGAATATCTTATTAACATCATTCCCATCAAAAAACAGTTCCCACATTTCACGACTTAATTTCAATTAGAAATCTGCTATGGTATACTTATTGATTTTTCTTTTGATGTATGTATGACATTCCTTTTCCTTTTTCTGTTCCTTATTTAACATTAATAACTGGCGTTATGATCTGAGAGTCCATTTATAAGAGGGTATAGATCATATTTTCCAATGGCGGATGTGTCAACAAAAACAATGTCAATGGCAGTTTTGTGGGAATTCAGGCCAAATCTAGTAGGAAATGTAACTATACCAGCAAGATTATAAGAGTGTAATACAGCATCAAGTTGGCTCCTCCTATTATTATCTATTAGATAATTTACATTGGCATCACTGCATATGACGATTTTATATTTGTTATTGTAAAGTTTCTACAAGATCAAGTCTAATGGATTAAGGAAATTTGTAAAATTACCCTTTCGAGGTGTATAAATAGTCAAAATGCATAATTTATTAAATGTTGAGTCCAACCAAACTGCGCAAGCTTCAGTGTCCTTATCTATATTGTACTCATCGACATTTATGGTGTTAAGTTCCTACAGACAAATATACTAACACCTCCTTTGAGAAAATTTTTTCTACAATGGTTGGCCCCTAATGAGTAATTAGTTAAACGAATCAATTGTAGTTCAGATTCACTCAGGCGGTGTTCTGATAAACAAAGAATGTGTGGGCGATCATAATGTAAATGACAGTATAGTTCGTTAGATTTATTTCCTAAACCTCTAATTTTCTGATAAAAAATTTTTAGAGAATTATTTTGTGGAATCTGACTGGAATCTTTGACTAATGTATGATCCACATTTATTGCATCATTATTCATTACAGTCTCAAGTTGTGTATCATTGATATACGATGAAGTGCACAAACATTTATTTGAGAATGGTACTTTATTTGCACTGCTATTCCATGTTGTGTGGCTATTGTTAAATATTACATTATCTAGAAGTTTACTACCCATGGTGTGACTGATTGTAGTATCAATTGCATTATCAGTAGCTACTCCGTTATCCATATAAAATCCTCAAGATGGCCATGTGGCCATATATCATGATGGATCAACCACTAAATAATTGCGTGTGGGTACGTGTCAGAGCCATCACACGTTCTTGACTTAAATACTGTTGCTATATCAGAAAATAATAAGCACAGAGATAACACTACTCTTCCATCAAATACAACACATTTATTGCCTTTCTATCATTTTTATTAAACCAACGTGTTTCAGAATACCTTGTTCATTTCAAGTGGTTACACAAATACCAGAAAACCATTAAGCCTCTATCAGCACACAGGCAGAATCTGACAGCTGACATGAAATAAGTAGATCAAGCTTGAATCTAAGAAATATATTATGATGTGTGATGAAATCACCAATTAAAATATTTGGTTAACATGTGTTGTCATACAAAAGCACCTTACCTTATTTGATATACATTATATAAGTACAATATTGTGATAGCAAAACCCATTATTACGATTTACCTGGTATCCACCCACTCTGCCCACTATACTGCTCACAGTATGTATTTCTCTTATCAATTCCTAATCAATATGTAAGTTGTCAGAGGGCTGCCCTTTCATTTTGTACACTACTCATCATTCCACTACAGTGATCGTTTTTACATCTATGATATTACATTTTTGGGTTGCTACATGACTTTTATTCATTTTTTATGGATATCTAGATGTGATCAGTCTTGTAGACAATACCACGCCATGGAATAACAACACCCATCACTCTAACAAAAAATTGACAACTGTCAGATCCCATGTATATGTTGACAGCAACTCTTTTAACATATGTATAGAAATTATGTAACCCTTGATAAGTAATAAACTAGTATGAAACATGCATGGATCATAAAAGTGTCAAACAGCTAAGACATGTACTGCATGTAATGGAAAACTAAGATTATACAGTTCAAAGTACAACAGTACAGCACTTTATCTCAAAATAATCACAAAGTTCTTCATTACCTATATAATGCACTCCATTTTGTATTTAATTAATTATTCCTAGGTCCAAACAAATCCTCAAAATGTTGTGTTTGGACACTGTAATTTCATATTTTCTCCTGAGACCAGAGTCCATTTTCCAAGCCAGCACTAACAGGACTAAAGACACTGCTTTGAAAAAGAGCAAAACGGTAGCAGCTTTCAGTGCAAAGTATTTGTGACAAGTTATTGAATCTGTTTTTCTCTTAAGTTCCTTATCAATTTAATATCTGTTCTGTTCAATTTCTGTTAATATAAAATTAACAGACTATACTTCTGTCACCCTAGCAAAGTTAGCGTACTTAAAATTTTCTTTTATACTTACTCATATTATGATTATCTTTCTTCTGCCTGTCTTTGGCCAATGCATGCATTTCTGCATCACTAAACTGAAGTGGTTCTGACTTAATCTGTGGAAGATCTGGAGGGCAAGAATTACTCGTCTTGAGTGTTCCATTTCCAAATGCTATTAGCTGGTCATAAAGGCTTCCAGTTCCAACCTAAAATAAAGACAAGCAAGCCTACAGCTACACACCAATAGACAGAGAAAGATCCATCTGAGAACCTAAACACAATCATTTTTTGATGATAGGAAGGCACTGAGGACAATCAGACTTCTTCATCTATAGCAGACACATGTCCGTTGAAAGACAGTCAGGAGGGTCCTGTGTGTATTCAGAACAGAGAATACTTCTGGCATGTTTTGAGAACACTTATTTATATTCTATGTTCAGTGAGTTACCAAACAGAATGCCTTCTAAATTACTACAATTTTAAATAAATCACTGTGTATATAATGAAAACGAGGGATTCAAACTGAGAATACAAATATTTCTAATTACAAACGGTATCTTCTAACTGAATGGGCACATTATACATCAGAATCTACATTATGAAGACCAACTCGTCAATGTTCTGTCTGGAAATAGTGGCTATTCATTCTGAGATCACAAGTAATACAATACATAAATAAAGCAGGCAGCATATATTCATGTGGTATCAGTGTTTCAAAGTGTTACAACAGAGGTAAAATATCAGGTATATCTAGAAAATTCAATGTTACTTTACTGATTTTCTGATTAATACAACAGCATGAATGTATATTCATTTAACCATCACGTTCACTATGACATGTTTCAGTCAGTAATTGCAGCCATAATCGGGTAATGCCACAATTATATAAAAGGGAAGAACTGACGTACTGGCCCCTCCCTCAGTTCTTCCCTTTTAAATAATTGCAGCGTTACCTGATAATTGCCACAATTACTGGTCGAAGCATGTCATAGTGAAAGCTATGGTTAAATGAATGCACAATCATTCATAGTTTTGTATTTACCGGAAAATCGTTAATAAAGAAGGAACAAATACAACATGATGATGATGATGATGATGATGATGATGATGATGATGATGATGATACCCAAATTTATATCTATAAGACTCTTACTGATGCAGCAATGATGGTATGTTTCTTTCTTTCTCCACTAGGCTTCAACTTTTCAGATATATATACCTGCAAAACACATTATCTGGAGATGAAAATAATTTTGGTCCTGTGAGAATTTGTTTTAAGTGTAAGTTACCCTATTAGCAATATGCTAATACTGCAGTCGCATACCTGAATGTCTGATGAAATGTTCAGCGCTGAATCTGTCACCTTAATAGCATCTGATGTCAGTGCACTGGCTTCATAGGATAAAATGTCTTCCAGCACCTCTTCAGCCTAAAAATTAAAAAAATAAAACAAAGATGCTTGAATATCTATTAAAAATTTTGCACCTGCTGCTCTCATTAGATGTTTGTGTTTTTCCTTGCTAGGGCTCAGACCTCGGCCAACAACAAATTTTGTCATTAGGTTTATGTCTCTATGAAACCTAATACCCATTACACAATTCTAACAAAATCAACTGCAATTTTTAAGGGAAAAGAATGACTCAGTAGCCGTAAGTACAAATTAGACATCAGTTACCATTACTTTGATCAGCCTTCCATGGTCTATTTCTGTAGGTACCGTACATTCATGTAACCTGCAGTCAAACTGTCATGTCAATTCCCATGACAATCTTAATTCACCAAAGATCATATTAACAATATGGTAGTGTTTTGTATACATTATAAATTGTCAATTTACTGAAGATATAAAGATGACTGAACAGACCTTGTTGGATGATCAGCTTGTACGAACCACCATTATCAAAGACAAACTACTCTTAAACTCAACCTCATGCACTGCAAACAAAATTTAGCATTCTTCAATACTGCATATGGGAAAACATTTTCACTGGATACACACAAAAATTATTCAAGTACAGAAATGAGCTCGCTACCAAATATCCTGGAAATAATGGTGAAGAAAAATTCTCAGCACCCCTACTGAGGTTCAGATGAATGTCACTAAAATTATTAATGAATATGACAACTGTGTGTAAGGGTCAGTGAATGAGGAAAGGTGAGAAAGAAGTAGTTGAATGCGTCTTCAATGGCATTCATTCATTGACAGAACTGAAAAAATTTATCTACTTGCAACTGCCTTGGGTTTAACAATTTGTCCTTCTATACAACTTCCATAAAGATATTCATTAAATGTTTTAATTTTTTCATATCATCTGCATGACACCTTTGGGACTAGAAATGATTAACTGGATATTAAGACAAGACATAGAGCAGTGGATCATCCAGTAGCAGGATATGACGCCACGAGTCAGCTGGTGGTACTCAGAAAACCACAACACTTCTGCTTAATAATGAGGATAGTTTTGACAGTTCGGTATACAGGAGGCATGTTTATTTTCCAAGCACCAACTGTTAAACAAAATATGAGCTTCATATCCTTCATCATTACTGACCATACATGTCTGGCCTGGTTGTGTGGATTCAATCTGGCTGATCACAATGGAGGCCCCGGTTCATCACCAACAATGCCCATGCAGGATTTGTGAAGAATGAAGTGCAACCTGGTGCACATGCTTCTCTAAATACATCAGTTCTCTCTGCCAACTACCATCCCACTAATGTTTTATACTCATCTCTTAACAGGGGCCGATAGGCAAGGCCCATCCTAGGCTACAGAAATCAAGCATTCAGTCTCAAACCAACTCCAGCTTAATAGCAGGACAAGAAATGTGCAAAACATTCTATCAGGTGCTAACCTAATCAACAACAGCAAACAGGGAATATTTCACATTTGGCTAGTGAAAAGTAGAACTGTTTCATGCTGCAATAAAACATTTCTGTGTCGCAATGTATTTAATTTAACGTTATTTAATGCTTTATTATTCTCTGCTTTATCATTTAATGCCCACTGATTACTTTATGCACCACAACGTTGAACGTTCAAATACTCTACATGGTGCCCACAGAACACAGAGTACTTTTTTTGCGTGGATATCAGAACAGAGAACTCTCATTTCCCTATGTAGCATTAAATAACTGGTTTTTCCTAACTGTGACGGAGTGTGTTTACTGTGCAGTACAAACTGAATTTTTAGGCGCCTAGGCAAAACTGTGAAAAGCAACTACTGGATTCGTCATGTCTGTCCTCCATCTGTCCGCCCGCATGCAGAAACTCGGCTCCCACTCAACAGATTTTCATTAAATTTGATGTACGGGTATTTTTTCGAAAATCTGTAGCGCAAAACCAACTTTCATTAAAATCTGTGAATAACGGGTACTTTACATGAAGACCAATATCCGTTTTTGATCACATGTCGCTCAGTTCGTCCTAGAATGTGAAATGTATCAGACAAAAGTTTTAGAGAAACTCGAAACACACATTTCATTTTTAAAAATCCCCCCCCACGAAAACTGCGTCGTTTATGAGATAATGTGGAAAAACACTTTTGAGGCAGACGGGCCACAAATGACAATATGGCGCACGCGCAATCCATTACTGATACCCAAGGCTAAAGACATCCACTCAGAAATGTAATACTTATTGCTTCTCCACAGCAACAATGGTTTCGCGATCACGCCTCAATGTTACGTTTATACGTACACTGTCTGTCTTGTTAAATATGATTTAGGTTAAAGTTGACCCTTAAACAGTTAATACAACTGTAGCTGTGTACATGCCACAATAGTCGTTCAGTTTCGCTGCATGTTTCTGCCGATTACTTTGCCATTATCAGGCGAAGTTCTACACAAAATGGCGAACTGTAATGCTCTTTTACAATCTATGAAATACGTTACTGAACTGAAATTCTTCACAGTTAGCAGCCCACTGCCGCACCCGCCATCCAACTGAGTGGTTCGCAGTCTTTCCGATATAAGAACCCGTCGTTAACGTTAAAAAATTTCGCTGCCCCGCAAATGATAGCAGTTCTACTACTAAATGTGCAGTGATCGAGAAAATATACCGTTTTTAAAGCGGCCTGTATTTTATTAAACACAAAAGCATCTACATGCATTTGTAAAACAATAATACCACTTTTTATTAACCAACAATTAATGCGCACTTTTTTGTAAGATAATCACGTTGATAATAATTAGAAAGTGATATGTTGGAGAACATTCAAGACTACGTTTTAAGTATGAAGACTTGGTTAACATTTCCATAATTTTAATCATCCATATATTTTAATGTACACCAGTGTCGAGACCTCAATGGACACTAAAAAGTGCGAATTCTGTGCAACAACTGTGATCTTAGAATCAGTAAGTGCTTATGTCATTTTAATGTGTTGCAAAAAACGGTCCCTCCCTGAAGATGGCGTAGACAAACGCCAAAAACAATGGAGTTAAAACCTGATTCGCTTACAAAAGAGTGTGCATCAATTTTTTATTCACAAAAGTAAGGTGAAACATGATGCACGATGTGCAGAACATAAAAACGGTAATATATATGTGTGCTAGACACATTATTTATTCAGTCTACAGAACGTACGTGTTATAACCGGTGGGAACAGTTATTTAGTTATAGAAGGTCCAAAATCGTTTTCTGAAATGTAAAAATACATATGTTTCCGAATGAGGGTGGTCAGAAGCATCTGGTAAGGGATACAAGGGTCAG
>Ga0123357_10001726_pt1 | contig 23587 bp, 19 predicted proteins | sample TergutEmb28metaG_FD_89873 | JGI IMG/M metagenome (GOLD analysis project Ga0123357, IMG submission 89873) | Embiratermes neotenicus P4 segment gut microbial communities from Petit-Saut dam, French Guiana - Emb289 P4 | ecosystem: Host-associated > Arthropoda: Insects > Digestive system > Gut ... | reverse complement strand
GTAGGCTTTAAAAGGTTAATCAACCCTCTAAAGATGAAGCGCAGTCTGCTTTATTTAAAGACCCAGTCCGTACCGCGCTGTAAATACTTTACATCTGGGTTATAAAAACCAATCAGTTTATGCTGTAAGTGGCACAAGTCGCTGTTTGTTCTCAGATAAATACAAAACACATAAATACAGTGTGGGCAGAGCGTACAGTTGTTGGATGCTGCCAGTAGTCGACTGAAATGACGCCCCCCTCCGATTTAAATGTACTCGTCCGTTTCGCCGAAATACGAAATTTATTTTCTGCGCGTGTGCCATCACATTTCAGATGCAGTCTACACGTCCCGCTACGGCCTCCCGTTACGCGTGCGAGGGAATTTTTGAAATCCCGATTCCACTGAACGTGTGTCCTGTGGACGTGAAAGTTTCTGAATTTGGTCTGAGGGTCTAAAATTTGTGTGGTGCTTTGGAGAGGCGCGCTCTGACCTTGACCGAGTGTGACACCTTACTGCATGCTCGGCATACCTACGAGTGTTGTTTGTTGCTTTGACTGTAACTTCTTGTTAGCTTGCATAAGAAAAGAACAAGACATGTCGGCTCTGTACGTGCGTGAAAGGGCGGATAGAGGATTGTTAACAGAAGATTCGCATTTCTTTCATCGTAACGCCACAACGAAAGACGAAATTCAAATCAATCGGGATTTGGCAGAATAGTTGCTCTTCTTTGACCTCTTGCAACCTGAAGAGGGAGGCAGAAATGTCCTCCGAATAGTCGGTAAATGTGTCACGGCGTTATATCCAGTAAGACTTGAACAGTTACCGGCGTTGCTTTGAGAGCCTCAGATGTCTCCAGCTCGTAGCTGCATTTTGAGTGAATGGCATATCTGATTGAGCAGTTCAGGTGAACATATTCGTGTTGGGCAGTTCGATAGAATATATTTATGTGTATTGGGCAGTCAGTTGAACACGTTAATTTGTATTGGGCAGTGCGTTCGAACGTACTAATTTATATGGCGCACTGCAGCTGAACGCAATAATTTGTATTGGGTAGCTGGCTGAACACATTAATTTTTATTAGGCAGTCGGTTGAACACAATTGATATTACACAGTGCAGTTGAACACATTAATGTGTATTGGTCCGTACGGTTGAACACGTATATTTGTATTGGGCAGTACGGTTGAACACACAATTTATGTTGGGCAGTAAGTTGAAAACGATTTATATTGGGCAGTCGGTTGAGCTCTACTTTATATTAGACAGTGCGGTTGAACACATTCGTTTATATGGGACAGTGCATTTGAAGACATTAATGTGTATCGGGTAGTACGGTTGAACACATTAATTTATATTAGGCAGTGTGGTTGAACAGAAATTTATGTTGGGCAGTAGGGCTGAACACAATTTATATTGGGCAATGCGGTTGAACTCGGTACTTTATATTGGGCAATGCGGTTGAACACATTAATTTATATACGATAGTGCAGTTGAACACGTTAATGTGTATTGGCCAGTACGGTTGGACACATTAATTTATATTAGGCAGTGTGGTTGAACACAAATTTATGTTGGGCAGTAGGGCTGAACACAAATTTATGTTGGGCAGTAGGGCTGAACACAATTTATATTGGGCAATGCGGTTGAACACATTAATTTATATACGATAGTGCAGTTGAACACGTTAATGTGTATTGGGCATGACGGTTGAACACATTAATTTATATTAGGCAGTGTGGTTGAACACAAATTTATGTTGGGCAGTAGGGCTGAACACAATTTATATTGGGCAATGCGGTTGAACTCGGTACTTTATATTGGGCAATGCGGTTGAACACATTAATTTATATAGGATAATGCAGTTGAATACGTTAATGTGTATTGGCCAGTACGGTTGAACACATTAATTTATATTAGGCAGTGTGGTTGAACACAAATTTATGTTGGGCAGTAGGGCTGAACACAATTTATATTGGGCAATGTGGTTGAACACATTAATTTATATAGGATAGTGCAGTTGAACACGTTAATGTGTATTGGCCAGTACGGTTGAACACATTAATTTATATTAAGCAGTGCGGTTGAACACGCACATTTATGTTGGGCAGTAAGTTGAAAACAATTTATATTGGGCAGTGCGGTTGAACTCTATATTGAGGAGTACGGTTGAACACATTAATTTATATGGGACAGTGCATTTGAGGACATTAAGTTGTATCGGGTAGTACGGTTGAACACATTAATTTATGATTTAGGTTGTGCTAGGCCATAGCTCAAGAACAACACCATTCACTGCAGGAGCATCAATATAGAACACAGGCATAACATGAGCATACAAACGCATGCCGCCACACCACCGGAAGAAAAATATTAGCAACTTCATTACAGGAATTTTTATACTCCCTGAGGATGGTCAAGTTATGACCGAAACATGTAGGAGTTTCAGCAAATTTTAAAATAAGTCTTATGTTTTAAAGTATTATATGTAAATAAATATTTTAATAACATAACACAGTGCAAGTAGTTGGCCCATGTCTACAATAACTGTTGATTTTGCTGAATGTGACCTCTTGCTCTCTTCATTTTTCAACCCTTTGGCCTTTTAGCTGTGAGATCTGTGAGTGACCTCCCCCATTGTCTGTTGCTGCTATACTGGCATCATGCTGGATCCAGCATTCCCCTTACTTGCCATTGAGTTAGCTCTGACTTGTAGTGGTTTCACTGTCAGTAGGTGGGCTGTCCCTGTGCTAAATGTTTATGTAGTATATGGAATGAAGATATTGTGTCAGAGTGACAATTGGCAGCATTTATATTTCATTACATCACGTTGTATAATTAACATCTGACATTTCAAATTAATAATTTTTTTTTCAGACATGATCAATATGATGAGATTAGACTATGTGCCACTGTGCTGTGAATGGATCCATAGCCCAGGAGACGCAATTGCAGCCCTAGCAGTGTGAGTTTCTATAGTAGTGTAGTGTGTTGCATATTCACTGGCATTCCCCATAAGTCCTTCACATACATATCTGTTCCCTGAGTTGATATAAAATGACTGTTACAATAAGTTTTATGTTCCTTGGACTCCATGGTGCAAGTAATAGTCAGTGGGTATTTCTGTAACTGTCTGTGGCCAGAATGTGATGTAGCCTGATTTTATCAATTTCCAGAATTTATCACAAGCCTGTGGGTATTTTTAAGAGATACGGGTAAGAAACAGTGTACACAGTAACATCTCAGAGTTGTAATTCTGTCAGTCTGACCACAGCAAATGTTCACTTCTCAGATGAAACACCTCCACGCCTTTTAGTTGCAGAGCTTTGTGATTTTGGGATTTGCAGTATCTCTATACCAAATGGGCAGTTCCACAGGCACAGTTTTTACTTTCTACAAGAAATTTCATCAGTTTTATTGAAGTAAAAATAATTACCAGATAGGCTTGTTGGTATTTTCTTATGTTGTAATGCTACTTGTTCCACCCAGCAACACACCTTTTTACTTGTCTTTTGTCTGCCCAGTAGATCAGGCACTTCAGCAGGTAACCGTTACAGCTTTTATGTCCCCTCTTCGCTCAGTTTCCAGGCATGACTGTCATATTAAATCTTGCTTTAAAACTGGTTATGTGCTTGGTTTTCTGGGTGTGCAGAGTTTGAGATGAAACTTCCTTTTGAAAACACTCATAGCCCATTTAGTTTTAGACCACAGGACACTGCTGTGGACACTGTGGTGAACCTTCAGGTCCCAAAAGAGGAACACTAGCTGGGCAGCTATTAGTTTTTAAAGAAGAACTTTGCCTCATGGGATTGTATTGTGTTGATGACGTTAGTGGTAATGGAATATTGTTTGTAATCAAATTGCTACATTTTGCTTTCCTGAATAGGTCTGATGCAGATTCAAACAAGGTCTATGTATATGATGGACAAGGAACAAACACCCATCTACATGTCTTTGAGAAACTTCACACAAGACCAGTGGTCATAATTAAGGTATATGAACAGTTTTGTTAAAGAGTGTATAAACAATATGTGAAAGGCATCATTTCCACATTTCTTCAGATAAGTGTATTGCAGTGTACCAGGTTTAATTCCACAAAGTCTCCAACTCCAGACACAGGTAACATTAGCAAACCAAGGCTGATGTCACAAGTCACAAGAGTGCATGTAGATGGTGTTTTTCTGCAGTCAGGGTAGTGGAGGTGCCAGTGTTCATCTGCTTACATAGTAGCTGCAATCATGTAACTCAGGTAGGAGGAGCATATGGCTTGTGAGACGCACAGACAGTTGTCTTGCATGATGGGGACCTTGTACATGTAATCCTGCTATACCTTAAACACCAGTGGAGCAGTGTTGAAGGGAAATTAATGTAGCAGCAAGCCATACATCATAACATTAAAATATGAGAAAGCTGGAAAATACATTATTGTCTGCTGTCATCAGCTGTACCACTGCGTAGAACAGAAATTACTGAGACTGCACATCCATTAAAAGAATCTTGTACAAATATTGGTGTATTTTGGTTAATGCTAGTGCTTCACTTTTAGGAGAAGCCCTTGATTTCATTTTCACTCTATAGATTGACTCTGTATATTGGGGCTTTTGTTGATTTACTCAGACGCTCTAGGCAGCTGCTGCAAAAGCACATTTAACTAGGCTGTGAATGTTTGTTTCTACACTTCCTCAGTTTAGCATTGACCCATATTGTCCTCATTTTGGCATTTGTGTTTTTTAAAGTGTTATTTAACAATGTTGTCAGTTACTAAGTTGGTAATAATTGAACGTATGAGTGTGGATCATTGGTGGAGTTGTAATGAGTGGGGAGAAAACTGTAGTACTCAGACCAAAACTTGTCCCAGTGTTACTTTGTTCACCACAGATCCCACATTGACTGGCCTGGGATCAAGCCCAGGCAATTTTGTTAAGAGGCCGGCAACTAATTGCCGAAGCTATATCTGTGTGGTTGAGAAAGTGTATGTATATTAATTTGTCAACATAAAAAGGACTGGGATGTTGAACCATTGAATAAAATGAGTTGGAAATGTGGAGGACTTCTTTTTTATAATGCAGCGATTATGCAAAATCCAAAAATGCTAAGTTGGTAATATATGAACATATGAGTGTGGATCATTGGTGGAGTGGTAATGAGGGGGGGAAAACTGTAGTACTCAGACCAAAACTTTTCCCAGTGTTACTTTGTTCATTTTGTTATCCTGGCATGAAGATGAAATTGTGAGGCATAGAAGATGATGAGAACATAATCATTGTGTCTGCTATCACCCTAAGCCTGGCATTAAACAAAGTATCCATGGTTCATTTTGTTGAAATCCCTTTCTCAATGACAAGATTACTAGAGAATATTTAAGTTGAGAGAAACTCATACACCTTTAAAAAAAAATTCAGTGAAGGTGGTGAAGTATGCAAGACACCCTCTGTTGGTACATCAGTTTTACTGGAAGTTTCTGTTGTAAATGGATAAATTGAAATGGATGACCTGATGCCCAGTTTTGTATTTATTTCCACAGTACAATCCTGTGTTTGAAGTGGCACTATCAGTGGATCAGGCCGGAATACTGGAATATTGGACAGGACCAAAAACTGAGTATAAGTTCCCTAGATGTGTGTTGTTTGAGTCAAAACTTGACACTGATCTGTTTGAATTTGCCAAATGTAAAACTTTCCCGACTGGACTGGACTTCTCTCCAGATGGAACAAAATTTGCAACACTCTCAGGTGATAGAAAGGTATTTAATAGTTTAAAATTCAGAAGGAATAAGAGGCAAGTTTTGTGCTGTAGTTAGTGTATGTAGTTCTGTAAGGGTACCACGTTGTGAAGCAAATAATCACCTTGCACCCGGTACTTCGGAGATATTTTACCCTCAAAGTCAACTATTTTTCATAAGTCATTAGGGTTTCTACTGCACAGAAATGTTTATTTCTCTTTGATTAACTGAAAGAAATGAATAATATTCTTATCATACATGTAACTCATAAATTGTCATTGGTGTCATCGCGTTCTACAATCATGTACTAACTTAGCGCTCTATTTATTCATAACCCACCATGATAATAAACTAAAGACCACATGGAAATGTTATTTTCCTAATGGAAACAGTTGCATATAATTTATAAATTTATTCTTAGTTACACATGTTATAACTTGTTGGAACTTCTGTTGGGTCTGGAGAAGTTCTGTGAACTTCATTACAGAAGCACCAAGTCCAAGGATGTCACACTTGCTACAAAGAGCTGTTAATTCAACAGATAATTTACAGGGTACGTGTTACACTTTGTTACACCTGCGGATTTAGCTGTTTTGACATTGCTGTTGTTTGCTGTTGCTGTGTACTTCACAGATGGATGTACACAGAGCATACACAACTGTGAGTGAGAGTATTATGAGTTCGCTCAACCAGCATTACAGCAAGATTGTATTAATTTAACATCTCGTGATTTGGGAATCCTAATATTCCAGCACTTGATGAGAATAGTCCCAAGACCAGAAGTGTTGCTTTTTACCTGAAAGAAGCTTCGTCATTAAAAATGGCAGATCTTTGGGGGGGGGATTTGTTCAAAAATGCCTTCTATAGAGTTTGTACTTTAACTGTTTTGCTATTTCCTGACCACTTGTCTCCTATTTGATCAATGTCTTCAGCTATGAAGACTCCAGAAAACATATAAAGGGACCCTGATGACCCTAAACTGGCAAATGAGGGAGATATCCAAATGGAATACTCCTTTGATTAGTTTTGCAGCCCAAGTAAAGGAGCACTAACAAAATATTACCTTTAAGAACTTTCTTAGGTCAGTATAGGTACTGTCTGGTAATCTAGATATCCAGTGATGTGGCAGCTGTCTAGTTCCTTGCCTGTCAGATTAACAGAATTTTCTATTTCATGTACTATCAGGTGAATGTCACTACTGCTGCTGATCAAGTTTCTGGCTTGTCTCTTGTTCTCTTATCTTACATCACACTGAGTACTTTGTATGTATGTATTGGCACTGATTGTGATTATGACTTGACATTGTAGCTGCTGTGTGTCCACTGTATTGTGATTCTGACACAGATACCAGTATTTATGCAGGTAGAGGGTCACAGTGGTAACCAGTTTTTCAGCTTCCTCTACTGTCTCATAAAGATTTTGACAGGATACTATTCTGGAATATGATGGATGTGGGTGAAAGAGAAAAATGTTGGAAGTGCCTATAATGCCAGGAAAAAGCATTTCCGTTGCTAATACTGATTGTCATAGAGTTACCAGCGAGTGAATCCTATAGACATCTGTACAGCTGTTGTATGTGGTGCTTAGCCGAGGAGTGGTATATGATTTACCTTGGGAAGTTTGGGAATTTTGTTTATTTGTTTAGTATTATTTGTGTGTTTATTGTGGCCTCTTCTGTTAATACTTTATTGTTATTAGCTTTGAAAAGTTTAATTTAACATTTAATAATTTTAAAAACAGAAAGATTTTGTGGTGATAAGTACATGAAACATATGATGTGTTTTATATTGATATTCCAATGGGAGGAGAAAATTATGATGGATGTGTAAGAAGTAGAACGTGAACATGTAGCTGGTATCTCTGTGATAAGACTAGGTTCAGTGGTGGTCTCATATGCAAAGGGTAATGAAACTTGGGTTCTGTGGAAGGTGGGGAATTTCTGGACTGGCTGAGTGACTGTCAGCTTCTGTAAAGGTATCTGCTTCGTGCAGGCTGTGAGCACCGGTGCAGGTGAATGTTTATAAAAGTGAAAGTAAATTTTCCTTATGTTCACATAAGCACTACAGGATGAAATAATACAATGTAGCTGAGGTATAGCTGCACTCTTTCTTAACCTTGGCACTAGATGTAGTTGAGTGGTCAACATCATGCCCTGGTCATTTTTTCCCAGAGGGGAGATTCCTCATTATTGATTTAGTAGGAGGATAGATGGGCTTCAGATCTTGTATGGACACTTTGTGACAGAAGTTTCTTCCTCATGTGTGGAATCAAATACCTATTCCTCAGTCATCTGGTCTGTAGCATTGTCACTGTTCCGATTGTTCTAGTTGAACTTGTAATTCTTTGTATCCTTTTGCATATAACTTTATATTAACCTTTTGGCGCCAGAATTATTTTTTTAATTTTAGCACACCTTGTATGTAAAATGTGAATAATACAGGAAGCAAATTAGTTAGATTTATGAAACAAACTGCATTTTGAAGGGGAAAAAACGGAGAGTATATACCATTTTTGAAATATTCTGTACTTATATTTGTTGAATAAATATATAAAATGCAACATTTAGAGGTTAGCGGTGCGGTATGACCACTATAGTCGTCGTTAGGCGTCAAAAGGTTAACACTTATTCAAAGAAATAATCATTATTGTGGATGCAAGCTTTCAAAACTTACAACAAGCTTGAAAGTGGTGAGAGTTAAGTAAATGGATATAAATCTTGTATTAGTTAATTCATTTGAATATTTCATGCTGCAGGTAAGAGTGTTCAAGTTCCGGACGGGTAAATTAAGTAAAGTGTTTGATGAATCTCTGCTGAGATTTTCCGAGCTTCAGCAGGTGAGACAACAGCTGCCCAACATGGAGTTTGGAAGGAGGTAATTACAGGAACTAAAATAAGAGCAATGTAAATGAATGGCAGATTGCTGAATATATTGTATGTGGCAGGCAGTTTGAGGCTGGGAGTGACAAGTTTTGGGAAAGGGCATGCAAGGGAATTTCTTGTGTAAGGAATGTCATATATGAAGTTGAATGTTGCCCCATTAGGTTTTCGATGATAGGCAGGAAGATAAATTCTTAAGTGACTGATAATAAACATTCTTTGAATTTAGTCTGCTCTTTATGTAGTTACAAATTACACCACACTTTCATTCATTTTGGCTGTCTTTATTGTGTGATATTGTCTCAATATGAGAAATGAAATTACTTTGTCATTTCTCTGTTTTATGAGTATGTGGAATTTGAGAAGAATGTTGTCCAGTACTTCCTAACATATTCACAGACTTTCTTGAAATGTATAGAGGGGTGAAATGAGAGTAAAATTGTCTCTGTCCTTGCCATGAAGGTAGATCGGAAGAAGGGAAGAAGGTGTATATGCATAGCTCCACTAATTCTTAACCTTGACACTAGATGGAGGTGAATGTTTAGTTTTGTGCCCCGGTGACTTACCTCCAAGGAAATTGCCTCTGGTTGAATAGGAGGCTTGGTGAGCCTGAAAGCTGGTTTGGACACTATGAAGAAAGGAGAATTGCCTTTTCCTTAACAGGAAGCAAGCCACGATTCCTCTGTTTTTGAATGTGTAGGCTAGTCTCTATGCCAGCTACACTGTCCCAGCTTGTTCTTGGAATTCATGGTGCTCCATTGTGCTTCTAAATAACTGGATGTCATTACATCAGAATTCACACTGATAATCAGTATTATCTTTGTGGACATACAGAGTTAACCTTGAAAAAAGAATGCTAGGCAGAATTTAAATTAAGTTCCTGTGAACTGTTAATAGCTTGTTGCATTATCACCTTAGCTAGTCTGTAAATCAGTCTAGTATAATATTGCTTCCACTGCTGTGGCAGTTGGTCATTGTCTCAAACAGAAGGTAAGTTTGCAAGTCTTGAAAAGTAATAGTTTATCTCCTGATCTGGTCATTTCTCTCATATTTGATCAGTACCTAGCAATTGCTACCTAGTGTTGCAGTAGCAATTCAGCCTAGGCTCAAATAGAGATGGCTCAGTAGTCAGCATCCAGTATGCCTAACTTAATTAGCCGCATCTTCATTTAATGCCAACTGTGGTAGTTTTTCCATTTTATGAATATTTTGGCATCTGCAAGTTTATTGCTGTTTGTCATGTACCACATTTATTCGGGATTTATAAGTAATTTTTTAGGCTGTATAATTGGGGCATTAATACAGTCATAATATTGAGCATTAATTGCTTATATGTGGAAATATTAAATTCGGTATGTATGTATATTGTAAATATACCTACAAAGTGTGAACAGGATATTGTTTGTATATCAGCAGTTACAAAATATTCTGACAGGATGAAATATTGAGTTTGTGACCAATACAGTTAACATAGCAACAACATAGGCATATATATATGTATATATATTTGTGTGTCTTTGAATTATATAAGTATACATAATTCAAAGAAATACAAATAATAACAGACCCTAATAATTGTAAAAACATTCTGTAACATATCTGCAGTTATGAACAATAACTAGAAAAGTCTGATTCCATTGGAGTGAACAGTATGACCATCTGAGAAGAGTCCACGCTGCAAAAATCCCAATGAGAACTGTTGTTACATTACACATACATTCTCTTTTGTGTTCAGTTTACAGTAGATTACAGCCAACCCCCCTGTATAGTGCTCCCTGATGTAATTCCACCCATGAGAGCCTCTGAACATTAATTCCGTACTATACAGTATTCGATTTACCACCACTGTTAGCATACTGCCACAAACTGCGCTGAACAGACGGTGCTGTTTTGGGGTTTAACTGTATTCTCATTGTTTGGCAGTTCTTTCCCTTCAAACAGATACTCTTTTTCAGTGTGAAGAGTGTTAAATGTAAAGCTTCTCCTTCTGCTTGGGTTAGTTCAATTGGATATATACATATATTAATAATTGTCCAATGAGATGCAACACAAAGCAGTCTATTGTTCAGCAAATTCACTGTACATGTTTCAGGTGTCAACCACACCCATCATCAGGAGTACACAAAACTGTAACTACAGCTACCTCCCTCCCATGTGGCCAAGCTAAGCTTGCTTTGTGTTGCATCTCGTTGGACAATTATTAATATAGATCAGCAATACACGGAACCATAAATATAAAATTAATGGACCTATACAGTTGAAAACATGTATGGTTGAGGAGAGGGGGGCGTATAGGGTCTTGGTGGGGAAACTGGAGGGAAGGAGACCACTGGGGAGACCTAGGCGTAGATGGGGAAATAATATTAGAACAGATCTCCAGGAGGTGGGATGTGGGTATATGGACTGGATTGGGCTGGCCCAGGATAGAGACAGGTGGCGGACGCTTGTGAGTGCGGTAATGAACCTTCAGGTTCTGTGAAATGCAGGGAATTTCTTGACTAGCTGCAAACCAGTTAGCTTCTCAAGAAGGACTCTGCACCATGGAGTAAGTAAGTAAGTAAGTAAGTATACAGTTGAAAAAGCAGCACGTCAGTGCTAAGTCAGAGGCTGTGAAAAAGAGGAAAGAGGGTACACTAACTACTAGTTTTAGGCAATTTTTTTTTACATTTCTGAGTTAGTTATTATGTTTTCAAGACATCTGTTATGGGATATATTTTCATTATCCATGAGGCCAAGAGGAATGCCATTTAACACAAGTTTTATTGACATTAATTCTAACTCTGCATTGTGGTAAAGATTTACTGAAGTTCTCTTGTTTGTTTTATGGGAAAATATGTGGTACAGAAGTAATCATATCCCAGCTACAACACCAGAAGGCTGTAACAGACTGGACACAATCTGTAATATTAGAGTCCAGCCTTGTACTGGCATGCTTCTTAGCTTTCAGTAAATTTGTAAAAAGGAAAAGCTAACTTACTTCTTTACTATTTTACGAAGTAATAATATCAAATAAATAATTTTTATTTCTGTCACATGATGTAACACTTCTGCAGTAACAACTGAATAATGTATTTCTGTATTTTATTTCTCTTTCTTTTCCAGGATGGCAGCAGAACGCGACTTAGATAAGTCAGAAGCTATAAATTTGGGAAATATAATTTTTGATGAGAGTGGTTATTTTGTGTTGTATGCCACCATGTTGGGGGTAAAAGTGGTTAATTTATATGCCAACAAGTGTGTGAGAATTATTGGAAAACCAGAAAACTTACGACCTCTTAAATTAGCCTTATATCAAGTAAGCATGAATTTGTTTTGAATTTTGTGGCTTGGCTTGTGAATTGACATGTTCTTAAATAGAAAATTCAAGTACATATTATAACTATATAGTAGTGTACTAATTATATACATGTTTCCCTTATGAAATTAGTGTTTTGTTGTAGCATAAATGTCAAGGACAAGGAATAGGACAGAGAACCGTATTTCATAGTGCAGTAACTTAGCAAGAAATTTTGCTTCATGTATTAAGCTCGAGAAGTGTAATGTAGTTTCAGTACTGTGAAAAGTTCACAATCATAACTCTCAGATATCTCTGATATGATGAACTAGTGTTCTCGTAGTTACATGTCAAAGTCTCATGCTAAATTCAAGGTGTGGCCAAAAAATGTATTCAAAGTTTTACTCTACTCTGAATTCTGTGACTGCCACTTAATGAGTTCAAGTGTGTATAGAACTTATGACCCATAAGTTATCTGAGGCTGTTTTTTTAATAACATTCTGAGTACTGTTCCTTGTTATGGGTTATATAATTTTTTCACAAGAATAACTTTTCACTAGGCTGTTTTAAAATGTCGTTTCTTTACACCTGTGTAACTAAATGTAGTTAAAGTACATGACAGAAATATTTACATGTGATGCTTGAGGTTTAAGTGTTACTTTAAATGTTTATTACACCCACATTCAAAAACTAAGCGAATAATATGTTATTTGTCGTCACATATTTTAACGATTTATATTGATTTGGATGTATAGCTTGATACTTTTATTGTTTTTTTTTTAATCAGTTTTACATTCTTACCATTTTATATTTTCGGACTTTCACAGTCTGCCAGGTGAAAAAATCTCAGATATGTGTTTAAATTGCAATGGTATCATGATGGTAGCATTTGTGACTCATATTTTACCTTGCTGGAGAATTGTCCTGTTCAAACTTTGGCTAGGAAACCAACTATCCCAATCACAATTCTTGTGTTGTTCCTAGCTTGGTCTGTCTCGGAAAGTACGTGTATGATGGTTTGGTACAATGTACCATGACAACTTCCTGTAATTAACACTCTCAACTGCAAGCAGTAAGGTATGTCTTGAAGAGTGGTAGACACTCAGATGGTGCAGAAATTGTTTTGATTTTAAGGAACCTGAAAATATGTTCTCATTTTCAAAGTAGCTGATGATGGGACAACTTTTTTACCATTCATGTAATCATCCTGTCATTTCTCGTTAGACAGGATATGCATTGATATCATATTTTGGAATTTATTTCCAGGGGCGTGCAAGGAAGTCAAAAGCAGCAATAACAGTGGAAATGGAAGCCTCCGAAAACCCAACTTTAGATTCTGTTCGTTCAGATCCCACACTCTTTTGCACTGCATTCAAGAAGAATAGATTTTATGTGTTTACAAGGTAGATGTACTTATTTGATATTTTCAATTCAGTTTTTATTTTGATGGTAGTTGTTTTCTGATCCCTGTGACATATGTAATTATAAATTTAATTTTCTTTTTTAATCTCCCATTCTGTTGTCTGCATTTACCTCCCATATACAGTGAAACTTGAATCCTGTGTTCCTTAAATCTATATTTTCTTTGGCTGTACATGCCTTTTTACCACTTCTGCCAAGACTTCCATGAAAACAATGTTAAATTATCATACACATACGTGACTTCTGCCCAGTTCGTCAATTATACTTTCAAATTGAGAATAAATTGGCATGCTGCTTCTGTGTTAAGTGTTTTAAATTGGACATTAAACAAACACATTATTTTCAGTTACAATTTCCTACGTATATTGTCTTCAAATCATACACATTATATGTATGTCTGAGCTACCAACACCATTCCATTCTTACAACACAGTGGCCAGGTCTGGACCAGTGTCAGTAGATCAGCCAGGTTACTCCGCTGTACACATTATATGACACAGAATAATGTCCACTACATGCATAGTATCAATACACGACAGCTGCCTTCAGTAGTATGGAGAGCTTGATATTTCGCGGATGCATGTGAAATTGTATTAACACAGGAATTTCAGAATTTCTATGGGTGTGTGTAATTATGCTCAGCAGACTAAAAGCAGTTTATTTTAGAATCAGAAAACGTTTTCTGCCCCTAGTAATCTTATTTTTGTATTTATTTATGGTTTGTTGAGAAATGCTGTTGGTAACTCACTGTGTGGTGTGATAAGATAGAATTATTCATAAATTATGAGTTGGAAAGGATGTGGAAATAAATGGACTTCCTAGCATTTGCCTAGAGGGACTGAGTATAACTGCAGAAAACATCTGTTAGTACTTTCTTATAATAAAACCAACTAGATGCACAGATTTCTTAAATTTATTTTTGGAATGAAACTCTACCTGTTTTGAACAGTTCCTCAGTTCGCTGTACACACAGCAATGGTATATGTCATACAGGTTTGCTGACAGCTTGCGAGCAGGATCAGGACCTGCATGACATATACCATTGCTGTGTGTACAGTGAAAAACTCCTGATGGTGGACAGAGGAACTGTCTGAAACACGTAGAGTTTTATTCAAAAAATAAATTTGAGAAATCAGTGCGTCTAGTTTGTTTTATTATAAGAATTTATCACGATGCACAGTCACCTGAACATCAAATCTGTTAGTATATTTAATCACTGGACTGAGATTTGAGTTTGGAACCTGAACATGAAGCATCAGTGCTGTCTGCTCCATCATGATGTGCAGTCTGATACCTAAATATGAAGCACTAGGGCTGCCCACTTCATCATGGTGTTCAGTTTCAAGTTATCATTTATGGTTCATAGTATGCAGAACAGTTCTCTAAATGCATGTCTACATACATATGTTACTCAGAACAGTATACTAAAGACAGTTACAGAATTTTTCCCAAAAATCATTATTGTAATGTGTGATCTGAAGGAGTAGTTTGAGCTTTCTTCTTAAACAGCTATGAGAAAATGTCAGAGCATATTTACTGACATTCATAATAAACTTTTTCATTTTCTGCAGCAAACATGAAAGCAGGTGTATGAAAACAGTCGTTATGGTTGAGGTTAAATTCATTCTTGGGTTATTTAAGCCTGCTTTTTCAACTGTGTGCTTTACATGGCCCTGAATTGCAGGATGGATATGAATGATGAATTGGAAAGTATGCTCAAATGAATGCGGTCCATTTTAGGATAAGGTTCAACCATTTTGTTTTGATGACAGGACAACCACAAAAACAATCAGGATAGTTGGGTTTCCTCACCAAGATTTAAACCCAGGACTTCTTAACTATGAAGGAATACTTCTAAACCCTGAAATGTGATGGTCTGTTCATCATTATGTTCTATTTTTGTGGGCACACATTTATTTATCATGCAGTTTTGAGTTACAGAAAATTCTGTGAAATGGCTAATTGGCTGACATGTAAAAGATACATGAATTGAATCCTTGGCAGGTGTATCTTCAGGCTGTCTCCGGTAAATACTAGAATCGTGTCATAGGCACAGCTGCTTGCTTCCGGACAATTACTATAATCCTCTGCAGCCTCTTCTCATACCATCACAGTTAACATGTAACATCAGTCAGCCTGTGATAAAGAGTATGGGTGATTTAATTCCACTTTCTAATTTATTAAATCTTTCTCATGTTCCACAACCTTTTTTTTTAAGGCGAGAGCCAGAGGACACCAAAAGCCAAGATGCAGAACGAGATATCTTCAATGAGAAGCCATCCAAAGAAGACATCATCTCTGCAACTGAAGCTTCAGGTTGCCACAGTCTTGTTTATTTATATACTGTAAAACTGCTGTGTAGTTAAATTCACTTGGCCCTTAATGCTGACATGTTTTGTACATGGACAAATTTGCTGCAAGTATTTTGTCAAGTTTAGTTTATTTTTACTTTATTTCAAATAAGAAAGGGAAGAAGGGGATAAAGATATTACTTAGATGCAGTCTAATGTTTTATTCATTGTTATGCTTTTCATTATTCTTCCATTGTATTCCAAGAAATGTTTTACATTTGTGCTGCTTTCAGTCAGAAAACGGAAAGATTGACACATGTAATATGTTATGTGATATATACTTGCAAACACTAAAAATGTTAAAGTAATTTGTTCAAGACATAACACTATTTTTGGCTTGCCATGGTTTCACCCCCACCCCCCATAAGTGCATGTGAAATTTAATGGGAGGTCTGAACTTCTGTGTATCAAACTTCCCTTCTACACAGTTACAAGTTTAGAAGCAGTGGTGAATATCCTGCGGGAGACATGTCAGTATAAGGGAACTGAAAACAGACTCTTTATAAATATCAGTTGTTCTTTAAGCTACCATTCATTCTATATTACGTTGTATTGTTTGTGCAAGTGCCCAGGAATTCGGTACCTTTGAAGGGCAAAATTTATGGTGTTACAGTCTTTTGAATAATTTGGTGGAGGTAGTATTTGTCTAGAAACCTAGTATTTTGAGAGATCTGCTTCAAAACAAAGTGTTAGCTTTCATGTGGAAACCACCTGTCATTTTCCCAAGTTCAATACCATGTACTGAATACATAAACCAATCACTGTGCACCGTATCACAGTGGTAAATATTAGAAGATTGTTCAATAAGATTACTATTATACATAAGTAGAGCACTAATCAACAAGAATATAGATTTACGGTGCTTGTAACATAAAATTTCTACTCCCCACGCACAGCTGTTCTCATGTTTTGAGTTAAAAGATAAATGCATATGTTAATTACTTTTAGATGACACCATCAAATTACTGTGACTCTGGTGGTTGTGGTTCCACCAACAACTTTGTTGCCTGTGTACGGAAGTTTGGAGTGTGTCTATTCATCTTTCTAAGGCATATAGTGTGATATGCATACAATAGGTGGTAAAAATTTAAAGTAACTTCATAATTGTAAAGTTTATGTTATCTTTATACTTTCACATGCAGGTGTTCAGCATTTGTGTGACAGTGCCATTATCCATACAGCACTGGGAGACATTCATGTCAAGCTGTTTGGTAAAGAGTGCCCAAGAGCAGTAGAGAACTTCTGTGTGCATAGTAAAAATGGTTACTACAATGGTCATTTATTCCATCGAGTCATTAAGGGATTTATGGTTCAGACTGGCGATCCCACAGGTAAGATATGTATACAGCACCTTCCAAGAACAACATTTGGTTTCCTATGCATTTAATAGTTTTCCTGTTTTTATTTGATGAAATATACAACCTTTGTGGTAATTTTTGTAATGAATATTATATATTATTGACAACTCCAGCTCCATGAAGCAGGGTTGTTCTTGAATTGTTCTCATAGCTTTTATGGAGCCTGAGAGTACATTGCTGTGTTCATGAGAGTTCATGCCAAACCAAATGACTGTAACCCATACATTCACTCCATATTTCTTTAATATCCGCTTGTTATCCTGTAATCATGCCTAGGTTTCCCTACTGTTACTTCTCTTCAGGTTTTCTGACTGAAAGTTTGTGCCTTTCTCACCTGTACATGATATATGTCCTTCACATCTTACAGCCCCTCTTTTCATCAGCTTAAAAGTATCACGTAAACAGTACAAATATATGTAGCTCACCTCATTTGAAGTCCAGATATTCTCTCTAGCATCCAGTTGTGAAATGCACTTGGTCTGTTTTCTTTGAAATGTCTTATTGTTATGTGTTACTGCCTTCCACTGTAGCTGCTGAAGTGGACATTCTAAGGATCTAAGATGACACATACAGCACATAAACTGACAATGGAGGTTTTTATTCCCGCAGAAGATAAATTACCATTTTCTGTGTGTTGATGTAGATGTCTGTGTGGACCATTATACTTGAACCCCTCTGCAGTCCTCATCCTGAGTGCCACACTACTCATTTCCCCCACCTGGTGGAACTTTGGAACTAATTTAGTCCAGTAGTGCACAATGTTGGCCTACTTGCAATTTTTTTTTTTAATTTCCTGAAACTGTTATTATTAAGATAAGATTAGCATCTTAAGTGTTTAGTGTTTAGTCAGCGGTCATCATGAATGGTGTATGGTACGCAGGGTGATTGATGATTTTATGTCTTGACTTCAGGACCTTGTGCCTGAAGTTGTTCAAGTCAGAAATGTCTTATAAACATAGGTCCAATTTTGATATGTGAAAGAAATACAAATAAGCAAACAGGTATTGACATACGGTTTTTGTTGCTGAACTTAAAATAGATATGTTCAGTGACTACTCTGAGCCTCAATACAAAACATGGCATGTCACATCTGTGAAAATATGACTCAGTCCTTGCTTGCCTGTGCAGAGGGTCAGTCATAGTGGTCCACAACATTGACTACCTAGATCTCCAGTCCCCTCCCCCTAGATTTTTATCTGTAATGGAGGGGGGGAGCATGGTTGCAGCCATGTGAAAGACCAGGTGTACTGGACTGCTGCATGTGGTGACACTCATTTTTTAATTTAGGTTGTGACACCACTCTTCCAAGCTACTTTCTTACCTTTATGTTTCACATTCAGATTTTGAGCTGACCTCTGTCAGTGTGTTTTGCTGAAATACAAAGGAGACTGCGATCGTACCTGGGCAACGAGTGATTGAAGTTGAAACCAGTGGAGCACCCACTAAGGCCATCTTTTTGTTCTGCCCATCATGAGGAGATTGCTCTACCTTGAGTGATGGCTGCCATGCCTGTCTTCTCTCTGTGAATAAACGTTCCATATGTGCACCCTTTATTGTGTACCTTAACCTTTAATCAACCTGTGTTCCCTTAACATGAATGTGTGTGGAGAAACACCCCTAGAAATTCATTTTATATATTAAGGCAACAAGGAATGTTGTGGCATTTTTAACACATATGCCGCCTAATCTCCATTTTATTTTTCAAAAAGTGCTGCTTATTTCATAATTTTATCGTCTTCTGTTCAAATAATGCATTTTTCAAAAACCATGTTGTAAAAATTCAGTACCAACTTGGATGCTTAAAGGTTAATGTTTGGCTCATTTTAGTTAATTTTCTGGGTTAAATATGGTCATGTTTTGCCTACCACACAACCACTAATGTGCTGTGTGATGACCCTGACATCAGAAGCCCACTTTTGTCCTTTTTGTAAATCATTAAATCTTTTTTCTTGTGTAACTTTGTTTTCCTTTCAACCCTTCTATTAGTCAGATCCAGTTCTGTAAAACTATGAGAACAGTGTAAAGAATGGTCCAAAAGTCTGTTAGCCTGTCAGTAAAATGTACACTCTAGACATGTGATGTTCCATTGTGTGTACAGTAGGCCTCTGAATGGATGAATCAAAGTGTACAAAATATATTTTGTAAATTTCTTTACCATTCACTGAATTTACAAAAATTGTTTGGTATGTGATCCTGCATGTTCATTACACAACTCGCAATGTTGTGGTTCATTTTTGCATCGGCATCCAAATTTAATAGAAGAGAATGTATTTGTTTAGCGGGCTTCAGGGCCACTCTGTATATGCCCTGTCTGGTAAGTATATGTGGATATTCTCAAAAACTGATGTGTCTATATCATCATTGATGGTGCTGATGCTGTTTCTGCTGCTGCTGCTGCTACTGCAGGAGTTAAATCCAAATCACAGCCGGTTTTTGATAATGTTGCTCACATTTTATGTGGTTTTCCTAAAGTCTGTTAAGTGCCATGATAAGACCTTGAAACAGGGACATAACTATGTCACATGGAGTCCAACTGAATAATATCTTCTATATTTGTTTGTATCATCATCTGTATATACATTTTATTGGTATTACCAATTGTCCCTTGTTACATGCTGAAGTGTTTGTTCTTTCTCATACAGGGACAGGCACTGGAGGAGAGAGCATCTGGGGTGGAGAATTTGAAGATGAATTCCATCCAAACCTCAGACATGATCGACCATACACTTTGAGCATGGCAAATGCAGGTGCCAATACAAATGGTAGCCAGTTTTTCATCACTGTTATACCAACAGTGAGTAATGTTGTCTTTTTGTAGTTTGGTCATAACAACCACAACCATCATCATCGTCATCATCCTTCAAGATTAGGACCATCTCCACCTACTCTGACAGCACTACCTTAGATCCTGAGTGAGAAAATAAAGTGACATGCACATGCAGACTTGTGAGATGTGGTTTCTGAGACCTGTCAGCAAGCTAGTTGATTTGTTGGTAATATGGTAGACTTTGTAGGGCAAGTACCTGGTTTGAATCTCGGCCAATTTTTGTTGACCAGTCTCACATTTTGTATGTAGGCAAATGCCATGGTAGCACCTTGGAATCAGCCATGCTGCCTCTTCCCAATGTACAAAACCTCCTCCCCTGCCCTTAAAAAAAGAGAGAACCCCACCCAAAACCTGCTAGTCTCAGAACCATTTTGGTGTTCTTTTTATTGGTGTATTTATGTGACTCACATTGTTTAACTCAGTTGACACTAGACCAGAATTTCATTTTCTGATATTTAACAGCACATGACAAATGAGACTCCATTCCTTTAAACATGTGACATGTCACTGTTTTAATTTTAAATTGTTGGACAGAATATTTCAAAGTGAAAAATGTAAAAATAAAATTAGCTACTGTGAATTTGTTTGTTTGTTTGCATATACAGTAGCATCCCCCCCCCCCCCCATTTTTCTTTATGTGTTATCTCTTCTCCCCCTTTTTCCTTTTTTTCTGTACCATGTATTTTACACCCTGTTTAGTACTGAGACATAGCATGTAACAGTAAAGTTACAGTGAAGTTCATAGCACTGCTGTTTTGTAACATGCCATGCTAGGAAGAAGAATGAAACATGAAATTCAAGACAACTGGGGAAGTTTACTGTACTGTAAGTTCAAAGGAGAGTCATCATCCTGTACATGTTCAGCCAGTATTTCACTAGTCACATCACACAAAATGTCTGGAGTGATAGGTTCAAGTTGGCCTGATTGTGTGATTTCAGATTTCTGCTGTGATGGAAATGAGATCTTCACCTTTCTGGGACATTATGCAGCATGGATTAGTAGGTAGTTACTGACGTTTTGGAACAAAGTATCATTTCATCTTCAAGGGTCAAGCAGTCTGCTTGACCCTTGAAAACGGTCTATTAGTTTTTCCCGAAACGTCGGTAACTAACTACCAATCCATCTTTCATAACATCCAAGAAAAGTGAAGAGCTTATCACTCAGAATCTTTACACTAGTGGCCCATGTTACTGGTTTTTATTCTCAGCCTGAATTGGGTCCAGAGTTAAAGATGGCTAAGGATATTTGAACCATCTCTTCCAATCCACCATGCTGGAAAATGCTCATTTACAGTTTCATACACAGTCCCTGGACATGTTTTAGCTTCACATGTTACCAGAATGCAATAAAGCAGTCACACTATATTGAAGCCCTTGTATTCACTGATTGTGTATGGAGTCCTAAATGAGCATTTCCTGAGCATTGACAAGATAGGAAGTTAGTAAACCTTAGCCATCCTGATCACAGGACCATGTTGTACTTCTATCTGTAGTCTGCATGAAAGAAGTAGTATTGAGTGTGGAGTTCAGCATAGACCAAGAATCTTAGACATATTTTATATTGTTTATTCCATGCATTTATAGTTCAGTTACCACAATTTCAACCAACAAATGCACAGAATTTTCACGTAATTCACAACATTATTTTTAAAAACATTTAACTCCCACATGTTTTGGACCTTACTGGTTGGTGTAGCATAAAACGATTACTATACAATGTTTTGATCTGTTGTATGTGATAACTGGTAGGATTCTTCTGTGTACATGCTACTCCATTTTACACAGAAAATTGGAGTAGCATGTGGATGTATTCACAGTACTATGTAGTAGGTAGTACTGTGTTTGTATTGCAGTGTGCTTTCAAATTTATTATGCATACAAAGAGGATATTAGTTTTTCAAACATTTACATTTACATGTATAAATTTATTAATGTGATCATTCATGAAATGAGGAAATGCCATAAATGATCATCTGAAGGAATATCTGATTGATGTATGTTAACTCTTACTTATGTATGTTTCAGCCATGGTTAGACAACAAGCATACAGTGTTTGGACGAGTTGTGAAGGGAATGGAAGTGGTGCAGAATATTAGCACAGCTAAAACAAATCCAAAAACTGATAAACCGTATGATGACATCCAGATTGTAAGCATTAGTTTAAAGTGAATATGGACCACTCACACATATGCTAAACTCACAGTATAATCCAACAGAATGTTTAGCAGAATACATTCATATTTACCAATTCTGAAATGGAGATCTTAAAGCCAAAACTTCAAGATGCACATTGAGTGGTACCAGTGGCATTTCCATCTCGCAGATTTCTACACCTGGTGTCGGTGTTTTTGAAGATGGAATTGAAGTGTGTAAAGGTGAGGTGACTGTGTCAGCAATTTTATAAAGTTTCAATTAATGTAACACTGTTGCTTGTAATGTATGAAAAAGCTAGCAGATGGACAGACAAACTTTTTAAATGCGGACACACTTCTTAATTGGTTTTCTTAAAAATGATAATTTAAGAACAACAAATCAAAGGCATTTCAGAAGGCATCGGAAAAGAACTCTCGCCATTATTTACCCAGTACATATAGTTCATAATGGTAGTGGGAATGTGAATACATTACGTGTGATACATTTTACTTTGTAATAGTTTGTGTGTAAATCAGTACATTTATGAATAATATTTTGATAAAACTGGATTTCCAAAACATCTGAAAGAGTGTGACATGTTATTACCACCATGATAGCAGCTTCCAGTAAAGTTCAGTATAACTACCTCCGTGCTCGCAACATGCTAGTTGGTGATAGATTGTGTTTCAATTATTATGATGTGTTCCTTATGTTCATAGTGTATTTATGGATCAAATGAGATTGAAGCAAGTGTGTTTCTGACCTGTAGGTGCTGAGTTTGGATCTTGGCCAGGACACTGATTACTTTGACAGAGGATTTTAGTTTTCTTCAACAGTCCCACCAGACAAAGCCTGGGATAGTACCTCAAATTAGGCCATAACTGCTTCCTACCACAGCCTTTCCAGTTTATTATTCACTAATCCTATCATTTACTGATCCCAGTGGCCGCATGTTCTAAGGTGTGGGTCTGCGGCCACTCGCTTACTGGAATTGCAAATTTGAATCCCGCCAGTGGCATGCATGACTGTCTTGTGGTGTTGTGTGTTATCGGTAGAGGTCTGTGCTTCAGGTTCATCACTTGTCCGTAGGAGTCTTACTGAGTGTGGTGTTTGTTACTGAGTGTGATAGTGAATCCTCAACAATGAAGAGGCCCTGGCACACTAGAGACTGTCAAAAAAAATCCATTTGACATTATGTAGTCTGATCTACTGACATCATTAAATAAACAATAAAGTAAATGTAATTTGTTCCTTTTTGGGTAATTCCCCGGCGTCTGAGTTCTAATTGCTGACGTTTCGGAACTCGCTGTCAGTTCCATCTTCATAGGCAGGTGAATGAAGTATGTCAGTGGATGGATTGTGTGGGGTATTTATACCAGGTTGGGTTGAAGCGGGGAAGTGGCAGAGCCAATAGGAAGTAGTGTGCCTGTATGGGGTGGGTAGACATCCAGCAGGTAGTGGATGGGGAGGGTGTATATAAGTGCATGTGCGGGTAGGATTACTGTTGTGTATTGGATGGCTCTCTCCTCTCTTTGAGTTTATGAAGCAGTGGTTTCCATGATTTGCTGAGATTGAAGCCCCCATCTCTGTTCATGTTATTTGGATGCATCTCTATTTCTATGGCTTCTCTGATGAGACGATCCAT
>Ga0123357_10001724_pt1 | contig 23592 bp, 16 predicted proteins | sample TergutEmb28metaG_FD_89873 | JGI IMG/M metagenome (GOLD analysis project Ga0123357, IMG submission 89873) | Embiratermes neotenicus P4 segment gut microbial communities from Petit-Saut dam, French Guiana - Emb289 P4 | ecosystem: Host-associated > Arthropoda: Insects > Digestive system > Gut ... | reverse complement strand
TTGGCTGTGGTGGTGTGGTATCCGTATGCAGGCTGAGGCACTAGTGCCTCAGCCTGCATACGGATACCACACCACCACAGCCATACCACAACGTAACTCCAACACACATCGAACCAGATCAATACTCACCACATAAGTTTCAAGCTCCTGAGGATGGATGTATTAACATCCGAAACATGTTGAGCATTAAATAAAGAAATAATAAAGAAGTGACATCAAGTTGGTCTCTCTTTACTCAACTATTAGATTATGGAATTTTGCTGTAATTGTTGTTTGTTGTGAGAAATCATTGTAAGCCATCTTCTCTTAACGCAAAACACAATTCATAACCTCTGTTGTTCAGAAAACTTCAGATCTGATGTAAATGTACATTGCTTTTGTGTCACATGAGAAGATGGTTGATTCTTGTTTTAAAACTTTTGCTGTGTTCTGAATGTTGTATGCTTTCTTCTGGGTAATTCCCCGGCGTCGGAATTTTATATGCCGACGTTTTGGAACGCTCTGTCTGTTCCATCTTCATAGGTAGGTAGTTATGAAGAACAACTAGGTTTGAGCTCAGGCTATTTTCAAGTCAAACCTTTTCCCATGTAAATACTCCAACATTCTCAAACCTAGTCATTCTCCATACCTATCTGCCTATGAAGATGGAACAGGCAGTGTTCTGAAACGTCGGCATATAAAATTCCGATGCCGAGGAATTATCCAGAAGAAAGCATACGACAATTTGATGTCTAATTAATTGTAGAAAGGAAATGAAGGACTACAGAGTCTGTTTTCAAGATGTGTTATAATTGTAGTACATTAAAACTTCAATGAAGGGAACTGTCTTCTGCAGAATGCTCTTTTAACCACTTTAATTCTGAACAATTACAGGCAAAAAAGACTTTAACAATGAATTTATGGCAGTTACATTATTTTATAGACACATAAAGCTTGTAATTGTATTAATAATTATTACTGTATGGTGCAACTGTAATTGATAAACCGCTATAAGACTTAATACTTAATTCTATGCTGCATTTTTATTACTATTTATTTATTTACTGTTTTTTTGGATTAACAAGCTCTAAAATTAGCTGCCCCTATACATGTGGAAATTCACTGTGTTAAAATTTCAATGCCTCTTTTTCAGTTTAATTTGAAAGTAACATATGTGTAACTTTTGTGTAGAGCACTACAGTCTTCTCAGAAGGACACAGTTGTACACACACACACACACACACACACACACACACACACATGTATGAGATACCCATAAAATTTAAGTAATCATAAATTTATGCAAACATGTGGCAAGATTTGTTGGCATGTAAATTTCATAATCCCACTGTGTTCTCTTGCAGGTGGCTTGTATCACAAGGAAGACTAAACAAAGCACTCTGTATATTAAGGAAGTTTGAAAAAATTAATGGCAGCAAAGTTGAGCCTCATATCTATACAAAATTTAGTGTAAGTATGTAACATAGGGGAGCACTCTTACCAATGTTTGGGCATAATAATAGTGTCAAACTGAATTAGGCTAAGAAGAACTGGCACAAGCAGCCCTTGCATTTTGACTAGAAGGTAAAGTCGTCCCTGTCCACACCATAAGGGAGTGGGAGTAGAACTTCTGCTTATGCTTAAACTTGGCTATAGATAGAGGATAGTGGTCAGTTTCATGCCCCAGCTGTGTTACCGCTTGGGAAAGAGCACCTGTTACCCAGTGGAGGCTGTATGGGCCCCAGAGCCAGTCTGGATGCTTTAGATAAAGGAAATAGGCCTTCCTGGTAAACAAACCACAGTTCTGATCCACAGCTTAATTGTTATACCAACTGAGCTACAGTTATGATATGCTACACTTCCCAATCCTATCCTTGTGATATGCTACACTTTTCAAACCTATTACACAGCAGGCAAGTCTGTATCACGACTAAATGCAGTGTAGATAATTTATTGGGACTGTATATTAGTCACTTGGACAAATAAAATGGATTCCTACTGTAGAGACATCTCAGAGCCACCAGGGAGGGTCTCACAATTGCTTAGTTTCCAGGCCCATAGACAGACCATAAACAGAGAGGGTATAACAGCTTCCAGTATGCATGCTGCATGCATGTACATACAAATACACATATGTAATGCTTTGTTACACATATTATGTATGCATAAGCTTAAGACGTGCTTCTGTCAGGACCACACAATCAACACTAATTACTTACTGCACTCCATAACACTGCACATAACATTTTGCATATACATACAGTTTTTAAAATGAATTTTTTCCAACCATGTTGGTTCAACAGAGGCAACAAGCAAATGCGTTATGGTGCCGCACGTTTCTTAGTGGGCTGATCAGCATGTTTGTCTTGGATATTTTTCACATTCCTAGTGGATGCAGCTAGATTTGTAGTGGGTGCTATGCACCTACTTGCACCCCTCTGGTTATGGGCCTGAGAGCATCATATGCAAATGTTACTTATTATTTTATTGTACTTCTTATAGGCTCAACATGTTTCGGGCACTACTATGCCCATCATCAGGAGCTCATGACTATAATGTTGATCACCACATTGGTCGTCTCATTCTGTAAAGATGGAAGAGGTAGCACTGATGTAATATTATGGTTCTTAGTGGTGTATGTTCAGTGTGACCGAACATATACCACTAAGAACCATAATTTTACATCAATGCTACCTCTTCCATCTTTACAGAACGAGACGACCAATGTGGTAATCAACATTATAGTCATGAGCTCCTGATGATGGGCATAGTAGTGCCCGAAACATGTTGAGCCTATATGAAGTACAATAAAATAATAAGTAGCATCTAGTTGGTTCTTATTCTTCAGTTATCACAAGGATGCACGGTCCAACACACATCAAATATGCAAATGTGTTTACTCCTGGTATAGGAATATACCAAAAACAGGACTATTTAGTAGCCCCTGTTTAAATAAGTGTCTCTTTAATCTTTTGAGGAATTAAAAAACAATATGAAAGTATTTTTCTGTCCTGTGACCCCTCATATCTGGAAATGTATTTGTCTGAGGGCTCCCACACTTTACCTGGTTGTCCTTCTGATAAGGCTGCTATTACAATGTAGCCAGTACACCATGTGATGTTACTGACAGGGGAACACCAAAGTACCCAAAGAAAAACCTCTCGCAGAGCTACTTTTTTCACTACAAATCTCACATGGACTGACAGATCTGAGATCAAATCCAGGCCCCCAAGGCCTGAGCTGTGGCATGCTTAAAGCATGAGACTCCTCTAAATATTATATAAAAATTCAGTTCCTACCTCACAGTAAACACACTGTGTCCCCGCAACAGAGACAAGCCCTTCAGTGCTTCTTGTATGAAATAACTGCTATTTATTCTCAGAATCATATAAAAAAATGAAAAAAATTGTGTAGGCAAAATATGTAGTGAAATAATGTGAAATGCCAACTTGATGCAAAAGGTAATTTTATTGATGTATTCTTAGCTCGATATGTTTCAGGCGCATACACCCATCATCAGGAGCATTCAATGTTAAGTTGCAGCATACAGTTTTCTGCACTGAGTTTGTAGATGGTTGGTGGTCCTGAGACGCACGGCACCATCCAAACCGTACACACAACCCACACAGCGGCTCTCAAGACCACCCCCATCTACAAACTCGGTGCAGAAAACCATATGCTGCAACTTAACATCTAATGCTCCTGATGATGGGCGTATGTACCCGAAACATGTCAGGCTAAGAATACATCAATAAATTACCTTGTTGCATCAAGTTGGCATTTCACATTATTTCATGATGAAGATGCATGGTAAAACAACTCTCAAAATATGCAGTGTCTGAATGTTGCAGTAGGTGGTACATATCTTATTGTAGGGTTTTAAATGGTTAAATGATAGCGTCCTGTGAATTATTCTATTACAAATTTTAAGTACTTCCTTTCTTTTGAAATGTGGGCTTCTGGGTTGTGACATACTGCCCCCATCCTCAGTGTTGAACCCAAAAGGGTAAGGATAAGGTCAGGTTATAAGAAAGGCTGCAAGGCTTATGGTCCCTCAGACCAAAAGGAGGCAGCACGAAATTCCTCTACAACAATACCGCCCACCGACAAGACTGCATGGTGCCATAACCCAAACAGGTTCCTAATGTGAAAACCTGCAAATTAACAACAAACCTCGTTTTTGTCCTACTTGTGTTCTTGAAAAATTGGGCATAAATAAAAATGATATTCCCACAAGGAATAATGGAATAGTTAGGGGTTAGCAAAGTAGAGGACAGCCCGACAAAGAGCGTAAATTTGAGAAATCCAAGATGCACAGATCACAAATACAGCAAAGAATATATTTATACCATGTGTATATGTACATTCTAGCGAGTGTTTATGTCAAACAAGACATACAAACTGCAAACAGCCAAAAATATAAAGGGATTAACAGACCACATAAGTTGATGGAAGACACTTCACCAGATTTCAACATCTCTGTACAGTATATAGGCATTTTGAAAACTACCATATTTAATCAGATGAACAACTATCACTACAGGACATTTCTGCTGTTACAGGATAGCTGCCAAATGCTTCAAAAGGAAGAGGAAACAGACCGAGTGTATTCTGTCCTGGACTTATTCAGAAGTCCCCGACTTCGAAACACAACGCTTCTCCTAATTGTTATTTGGTAGGTGTACAGCCATTCTCAAACTTCTTCTTCTAGCCTGAATATGGAGACAACAGTTTCCCCTGAAATTTTGTTAAATGTCCACCACACTACATGGCATCACATCCTACAAAACAACAATCTACCAAAGCCCATATGAATTAACTACTCTGGGCTCTAACTCCAGACTTTAACCAACAAGAATTCATTCCTCATCCACCACAAAGCACATAATGCTATTAGAAGTATAAGTGCTAAGGGTGACCATGTCATGGCTCTTAGCCATGACAGGAAATACATTTGTGTAGGCACAGTCCCAGTTATAGTTACAAGGTTTCTGTGTCACAGCCCATTGACATTTTGTATGCAGGAATGGCTAAACAGACCAAGGAACACTGATGTGTCCTTTGTAAAAGTCTCTGCCCTTAGCTTTCCACTCTTCTGATTCATTAATTACATGAGAGATCATTTTTAAATATGGCTTTGAATTGAATCTTTCACGTACATTACTTTACAATCTATTCATGAATCTGCCAAACGTTTTCATGACATTTGAAACCACAATTTAAGAAAGGGAAAAATGTAACAAATGGAAATTTTGCAAATGGGAGACAATCCAAATGCATTTATCTGATATCTATCAATTTCTACAGGATGGCAATTTCACTCTGCTTTGATGGCCATGTGAGGAACGTTGGTAGTCTGGGTCTGGACTTATTTGTGACATTCACAGTGGCATGTGCCACAGAACTGCCTGCTGATACTGTGCTCACCATGGTGCTGGATAAGTGGGGTCGTCGATGGCTGGCCTGTGGGTCCATGGTAATGAGTGGAATTTTCAGTTTGCTGGCGACAGCTGTTCCAACCGGTGAGAATTCATATGCTTATGACTTCATTGCAAATCCTTTCATAATCCAGAAAATTACATCTACTCTACTCTTCGTTTCAGTTCCTCTGTTAAACTGTTTGACAGCCACTTAAAGTTTGTAAGTAGGCATAAAAAGAGGGCTGTGTTATATTTCTATGACTTGTATTCTTTCTCCTGTGCTCAGATTTGCATACTGTAATGTAATGTAATGCACAGTGCACATTACAACATTTTAAATTAGATGTATCTCTTTACAATCAACATGTGGAAACTTCTATGCTTTGTTTGGATCATATGGCTATTATAACTCATTTTTCATAAGTTTTTACTTAACCACTGGTGCCCATTCTCTCACATTTGCAATAGTACAGCCTTTAGATCCTTACATTCCTGCACCATGTCATATCCTGTTTGATACATCTACCTTCAAATTCTGATCTGTCCCTCTGTGGTCTGTCTTTACCTCATTTCCAGTTTATTATACTTTGGAATGCTTTTTCCGTCCATCCTTCTAAAGTGTTGAAACTGTACAATGTTACTGGTTATCAATTCATAGGCATTTCATACCTAATCATTCTCCTTTCTTCCTTTTCAGTTTCACATCCTTTCAGTTTTGTTAATGTATCATAAAGACACAGCCATGCTGTTACTCAGGCAGTCACCTCCCGCCTTCTCACTATAGATGTCCTGTGTCAAGCCGAGGTCAATCTTCATGGGACTTGGGGTGAACAAAATGGGACTCTTGGGACAGGCTTTCACCAAGTACTTCAAAATCCCTGCCAGTTACCATACCATTAATGCTCTATATTAATTAATTCATTCATTCATTCCTGGGTAGCTGGTACAATCGACCCATTCATGGCAACAGTATCAAAAGACTCCATCTCATTTCACCACAAGAATTAAACAACAGTTATCATGACACTTCAGTCTTATGTACCTAGATTATAATTTACATGTTAAATCTGTCAGAATATTTTACAGCTGAGTTTCTCATGGAAGTGATGACAGATGACTACCTTTTGAAGCGTGATGTTGTGTAGTGTGGTAGGAATATGCAAGTGTTGCAGTGAGACCTGCTGCCCACATTATCAGAGTAGATGATTAACCATTCACAACCAGAATTTGTGAATGCTTTATAGATGCTTTGTGCAATGATGCTACAGCAATCAGGCATATTTAAATTTAACATTTAAAAAGAAGGAGACACAAAGTTTCTCTGCAAAGTAATATGTTATTGAATTGCAGGAGCACCATCAGCTGCACTTGCAATTATGGGTCGCTTCAGTGTGAACATCTCCTACAACATTGGGCTTCAGTATGCAGCTGAAGTGCTGCCAACTGTCGTGAGGGCACAAGGTGTTGCTCTAATCCACATCATGGGTTATGTAGCCAGCATATTGGCCCCATTTGTTGTGTACCTGGTAAGCTGCAGAAATGTCTGATCACACATTAATTCCACTATGGAAAGAAACGGGGTGCTTAGAAGAAAATTTGGAATGTAGAGTGAGGAAGTTACTGGACAATGGAGGCAATTGTAGCACAACAACGCACTTCATAATTTTTGCTTCTGGCCAAATACTAGGCTGACAAAAGTGGAGGAATGGATGGTTGGCATGTAGTATGCACGTTGTTAATGAAAAAGCATAAAAAATTTTAGTTGTAAAACTTGAATGTATGAGAAAACTTTGGAGATCTTGGCATAAAACAGAAGGTAATCTTTAAAATGGATTTTAAATAAATATGATGCCAGGATATAAACTTAATACATGTGACTGTTGATTGGGTCGAGTGTTAGCCTTCTGTGAACAGAGTGATGAACCTTTAGGTTCAATTAAAGGTGGGTTATTCCTTAGCTATCTGAGCAACTACTAGCTACTTAAGGACTCTGCTCAGTGGAAATAGGTAAATAGATAATCAGCATCACGTACGTTCTTTTATGTTAACTCTGGCATTAATGGGGTTGGAAGAAATTACACACATCAGTCTGTCTACTGAAACTTTTGAGGTTTGTTTGTGGCATGGGAGTTCAGATTGTAGTCTTGGGTGGAACCTTGTAGTGCTGCAAGTATTGTGACCAGAAGATCACATTCTGAGTCTGCTGTACTGTCAATGGAAGGAAAGAGTATGAGGAACAAGCCTTCATGTTGCACAGAGAAACATAAGATGACTCAAACTGAATTTGGATGTATTCAATAGTTGTAGATGTATTAAGTGTGTGAATTGATTCTGTATGTGCAGGCTAACATCAGCCCAGTACTTCCGCTGTTAGTACTGGGAACTCTTGGTGTTGTAGGGGGCATCTTGGCCCTTTTCCTTCCAGAAACTCTGGACAAAGACTTACCACAAACACTGCAGGATGGCGAGAACTTTGGGAGAGGCCAACGGTTCCTGGACTTCCCATGCTGTAACAAGTTAGTTGAAATTTGCTTTCATTTAATTTTGAATGAACTGTTCTGATATATATAAGTTTTTGTCAGTCAATATTAGAGTATATTATGGATTTTAACAATCTCTGAACCATAACAAGGCTCTACATTGTCTTGTTCTGTTGTCTTTACCCTGCTCAAGTGGATACTGGTTTGTTGCTTCATGTAAGTACCTAAGCCATATCAAATTATTTTATACAGATGTCTTATGTCTTTCAAACTATTATTAGGTAGACAACTGTACTGCTGCATAATACACAGGAAGTATGCTTGTATTCAGAAAATACACTGTTCAAATCTTAGCTGGGACACCAATATACTCAATTTGGATTTCATTGTTTCCCTCAGTTCCTTCTGGAAATTGCCAGGGCCTTGCAATATGTCACAACAGCTTTCTATCTGATCATTCCAAGTTCACCACACATGATCATCCTGTTATATTATTTGACACCAAATAACCACTGCAGTTGATACCTTTATACTGAAGCTACAGAATAAGTCCCACAACAGTGATGTAGAAATCACAGCTTCTTCCTTTCTGCCTTTCTTAATTTACTTCTAGCTCCCACTTTCTTGAGTATCTAGCCCAAAGCAAATGTTATAATTAGCAACACTCCTGTGAGCATAACGGATGTAGTTAGAAGAATAATGGTGTGTGCTGGAGACCAAAACGTAACAGCTCAAAACAGGTGTGGTGGGAGTCATTCCATGAAACCTCTTTCACCAGCCTAAATGTAGTTCACAATGAACAAATAAATATTTACTCATTATGGTGCCAGTTTCTTTCACTCAGTATGCAAATATTTGTCTTACACCAAGACTCTTACTTCTGGGTTTATATATACACATACACAACTTATCAGTGTACATTTACTTGCATGCTAATATTATGTAATGAAAAATTCATGAGAGAAACCTGTTGTCTTGTAGAACTGTGAGTGAAGAGGACTTAACAGAGATGAGAAGTAACTTCCAAAGAGGCCAACAGCACGTGGGCAGGTCATCCTTCAGGGCATCAGTCAGAGGTGAGCTGTATCGGTCAAGCATACTCCAAAGGTCAGTCAGGTCCAGGAGATCATTGCAACAGTCTGATGAAATGAAAGCTGCTGACACTGTATGAATAAAATCCATATCAAACAAACTGCATTCATCAGGGCCTCTGCCAGAGGAGAAATGAATTGATGCAGCATGAGTCTGTGATTAAGTAGAATGAAAGTGCCTTTCATGAACACAGCTGACAGCACTGCCTTAAAATGAATTCACGTCATAAGAATTGTATTCTATCACAGTGTCAAGAGGACAGCATTATCAATCCAACATGACTCACAGATCATTCAGAACAGAACTGCCTGAGGACACGAAAGCTTCCAGAATTGTCTCAAAATCATACCAAACAAAAAGCATTGTATCAGGGTGTCAGTTCTGTAAACACCTGAACTGTCTCCACATGTTGCATTTCTAAAGATCTGGCACATAAAGAAATTTTAGCCAAATTCTGATTTGTTTTTCTACATCCATACATCAGGAATAGTTTAAATGATTTACAGAGTTTTTGTGAATATTAATGACAGAAATTCTCCATAACAAGTACTCCTGATGTATCACTTAGACACTGGATAAATAAATCATTCCAGTGATGGAAAATCACCTGGCAGTTTTCTACTCAATAATAATTTCGAAATTTTTTAATATTAAGAATTATTATCTGCAAATGTATTATGCACTGCCTTTTAGGTATATGAAAACTGGACGGAATTCATAAATAATTTAGTTTTTCCATGAAGAAATCTGCCATTCTTGAACTACACAATATATGAATACTGGCATCCTATTTACTGCAAACTACTTTCAATGGACAACAAATCTGTGATGTAGAAAAGTAAGGAAATTGATGCAAATTTGGCTGATGACAGTACCAAACTTAGAATGTGGTCTTCTGTGTTATGGCACCATTGGGTCCATCATTCTGCAGAAAGCAACTTCCTCCATCTTCAAGTTACCAAGATTTAGAAAAAACTCACTGCCTCTATCTACAGGGAACCAACACTTTGGATGAAACTGCTGTGTGTAACTTGAATGTACTAAAATTATGTAGGAACGTGTGTACATCTTCAAGTTACCGACACTTTGGAGGAACCCACTGCCTCCATCTCCAAGGTACCAGTAATTTGGAGGAATCTTCTGTCTGCATCATCAAGGGAACAGCATTCTGAAAGAATATGCTGCCTCTGTCTTCAGGGTACCAACACATTGAATAAAGCCAATGTTTCCATCTTCAAGTTATTAACACTGTGGAGCTATCTGCTGTCTGCATCTTCAAGGCACCAGCATTTTGAATGCATCTCCAAGGTATAAACATTTAGGAGGAAAATCTCAGATTTCCAGTAATTCTGTGTTTAGATCAAGGATCTGGAAAGCTTTCAACAGAATCTGTAAGTTTTTTATTAACACAGAGAGGAAACAAAATCATATTTCCTAAGTGGATTGTAAAACAGCTGCCTGCATTACCAAACAAAGTCCAGATGAAATTAACTAGTCACACGGTATACTGACACTCAAAGTCTTCATTCCTGTACATAATTTTCAAGTCACACTCTTCATCTTTACTGAATGTTATCACCATACCCTCCCTGGGGCCTGTGTTCTATTCATATTAACTGTTGCAGTATAATTCTCTAATAAGCAATGGCATTTTGAAGAGAGGTCTGGTGACAATATTTTGAGCCCCATTACAGTACTAATATATCCCAAAATATTCCACATCTCTGCGGACTGAAATCTCTGTGTGTGTGTGTGTGTGTGTGTGTGTGTGAGAGAGAGAGAGAGAGAGAGAGAGAGAGAGGGGGGGGGTGTCTTATTTAAGGACACTCAGTTGGTAAGATTATATAGCACTGATGAGGGATAAATGTATGAATATGGAGCATTGGTGGAATGACACTGACAGGGGTCAACTGAAATACTTGGAGGAAACCATGTCCCAGTGCAGATTTGTCCACCACATTTTCACATGGACTGGCCTGGGATTGTACATGGGCCTCGGCAATGAGAAGCCATAATAAACTGCCTGAAACATGGCACAGCCAACTGACATGTGGAATATTACTTGTTTAGTTTCATTCCTCCTGTTTTATAACACTTTGTTAATGTGAGGGTTGATCTTATAGAGGGGAGCATTGTGTTCAACATCCATCCCCACAAATGACAAAACAAAATGTTTTTCTGGCCAAATTTGGTTGGAATATACATTTTTGGCTAAGGATCAACATATGTATGAGCATCAGAGTTGTTTTGTAAATCACAGTAAACATTTTAAGTGTTGCCAAATAGACACTCTAATAGCCATGGCATCCTTACTAATATAATTTAGTTTACAGGAGCATTTTGTACTGCGTATACCCATCAATTATGCTGTGGTCATCTGAGTGTAATGATACCGTTCTTTTGATTAAATTTAGCATTATGATCTCAACTGAAATTTATGTCACTCAAACACAAAGTTACAGATTCTTATAAAGGCCCAATGCATATTCATGTAAATTTTGACAAATAATAAGAAGACTGCAAAATGTGTTAACCACAATAAACTAATAAGACAATTGTCGTATAGCACGTTCAGAACCTGATGGCACATGGTGACGCATGGGAGGGGAAGTGAAGGGGAAAGATGTGAATGGAGTGGGTAGCACTGTACGTCGGAACACAGTCTATACAATTGCTGTCCGCTGATCCACACTCCTCGGCTGCCAGCAGTCAACTGAACTGACACCCCCGCCGATTTAAATGGACTCATCCGTTTCGCTGAAAGACCAAATCTGGTTTCTGCACGTGTGCCATCACGTTTCGAACATGCTATACATCTGTGTGTATTGTATTAATGTGTCATTTCAGCAAGGCTTCATTATGTGACACATTCTGCACTTTGTTTACCACTTTGGACTCACCCCAGCATGAACTGCTGTGAGTTCTGACTGAGATTAATCTTTTGAAACTGTACATCCTGACTGAACTCCACAGTGCTCTGATGACGGTACATGACTTACTGAAACAGTCTGATGCTTTTGGACTTCATGGAGTTAAAAATCAGGACAAGTGACAAAGTGCACAGAAGAAGTGTTTCACCAAGTCCACAACCAACGTTTACAAACCTGCAATGTTAAATAAAAGAGACAGTCTTGAATAATGCTGTTTTGAATTACATCTATCCTTTGATTTACAACAACAACAACAACAGCAACAATTATTATTATTATTATTATTATTATTATTATTGACATGTTAATAGAGCTGTGATAATTATATAGTGCAGATACCACAGAATGTGAGGCCTAAGGATGAGTTCCTATTTGCAGAATGTGATATACTGTAAATACGTCTGTGTTTGAAGTATGTGATACAAAATGTTCTTTACCTGTTACGAAGGTATTTGTATGTACAAGGCATAGTCATATAATATTTAATATAGACCTGCAGGGTAAATCACCTATATCTGAATCGGATTATGTCAATTTGGTAGTTCATACTTTTGGTCATGACATGACATGACATAATGTTATTGCCACTACTTAAATGTTGATGACACTCTTTGGATGAGGATTATGGTATCAAGTGACACTAGACATGGCAAAGGAAGTTATGTGAAATTCTGTTATATATCTGGTTTGGTTCAGATACAATAGCATCAACTTTTGTATATTACATGAAATACAACTGTTGTGTAAAATTGTGTTTGTGTTATTCAGTTACTCTAATTCCTTCACGTTACTTTATAACAGATGTAGACACACAAACAAACTCATTAAATAACTAATAACATGGCACAGCTTCCTTGTTGACAAGCTAACAGGTCCTCAGCTAGTCACGAAACTGCCCATACTTTATGGAACCAGACAGTTCATTACTGCTTTAGAAGAGCCTGCCCCCTGTCCCTAGCCTTGGTTAGATCAATCCAGTCCATGCCTCCATACCATTTCTTGAAGAACAATTTTAATATTATCCTCCCATCTACGCCTGGGTCTTCCAATTGGCCTCTTTCCCTCAGGTTTCCCCACCAAAACCCTGTATGTACCTCTCCTTGCCCCTCTATTTACTACACACCCCACCCATCTCATTCTTCTTGATTTTATCACCTGAACAATATTTGTTGAGGAGTACAGATCAAAGAGCTCCTCATTATGCACTCTTCTCCACTCCCCGGTTTCCTCGTCCCTCTTATGCCCAAACCTCTCCCTCAGTACCCTATTCCTGAACACCCTCAGCCTATGTTCCTCCCTCAATGTGAGTGACCAAGATGCACACCCGTACAAAACAACGGGCAAAACTGTAGTGCTGTGTATTTTAATCTTTGTATATTTGCATAGCAAACTGGAAGACAAAAGACTCTGCACTGAATGATGGCAAGCATTCCCCAAGTTCAATCTGCTGCTCATTTCTTCATGCATGGAATTTTGATTTGTTAGGGTTATTCCTAAATATGCGAACTATTCCACCATTTCAGGGGATTTATTCCCTATCTTTATGTAGTGATTTTGTTCTCCATTCTGTTCACAAGACAAGAACAGTATTAGACCACTCTTCTTACTAGCGATTAATAAAGCCAACAGCAGTAGAACATTGCAAATTGGGGTAGACTGGGATTTTGTAGTGGCCTTCTGCAAATATGGTAATAAATCTGTGTTCCCTAAAAGGCAGGAAGTTTCTGGACAAGCTGTGTGACCATTAACTTCTCAAGCAGCATGACTCTTCTCTATAAAGTTTGTTACAATTCTATAGGAAAACTTCCTAACCACATAAAGCATACTAAACAAAATTAGTATTATACTACTAAGTTATGGCCGAACAGAAGTCAGTATATATATATATCATTGGTTCAGTGGTACTCTGATACATAAATATGACTGATACAGTCACAAAGTTATGAAAATCACTAGTAATAAAGCTTACTAGGTCCTACAGATGTCTGAGATCTATACATCATTCTGTGCATTAATCATTGGAAGTTGCTGGTGCACCACAAAGGGCATTGTATGACCAATCAGGTACTCAGAGCAATGCACATTAATTCTGTTTTCTGTGCTATGACACCACAGTAAGGTAGATGGTTCCATTTTTGAGAAACTTGCTGTCCCAAACTTCTTTTCACCCTGAGCATGGAGGCAACACGTTCTCCTGAAATATTAATACACAATGACCAAACTATTTAGCATCACATCCCAGAAGCTGGAATCTTAAAACCATTCAAAGCACATTGGTTACTTCATGGACTACATGCTGTAGTATTTAAAAACCACGCATTTTGCCCACCGAGTGCATCTGTTTGTCCTGACTGTCAAAATATACAATAATTATTTTTCCAAACAACATTAACCAGTTCAGCTTTGTAATGGAGATGGACTGAGTTCTCATAGAGGTACAGTAACAGTCTTCAAAGGTTACCGAAGGCAATTTATTAAAATCCAATAGGTTCCAAGAACAACTAAAAAAAAGCCCACTTCCCCACTCATAGATGTATACCCCTACATAAATATAAATAATGTTCCTTTATTTTATTTTTGTAAAGAATTTGATCCTCATTTTCAGATTCCATATATGTTAAATTGTCAACTCTAACCTCAAAGTTATGCTGTGTTGTCATGTTTATACCCAGTGACTTACAAACAATATACCCCTGCACAGCACCCACAACTTACTTTCTGAGGTCCCTGCAATCAGAAATGTCACATAAACGAGGGTATGATTCTCAACAGTCATGGAACTATGCAATGACAATGTCTACAGTTTATTCACAACAAACAAATTGCTGCACATGTTACAAGGTACGTTGGCAACATCACTGTACAATAGGGTACCTACCCGTTTCAGCTGTGCACTGAAAATCTATCTCAATCACTGCTATTCTGGTTAATAAATCAATTGTGTGGTTCACAGCATTGGCTACTCTGATCCAAAGGCCTAAACACCAAAACTTTTATTTATGGATACATATGCTAAGTGTAATATACCAGCAGAAAGTGAGAACACAAGAAGCACTGCTTAATCAAATTTTTGATGCTGCAACTGCAAGGACAATCCCACTGAAGTGATGCAAGTTACATGCTCAGTACACTAGTGTGCTATGATATGTACTGAGGCTGAAGGTGGTAATATTCAACACTTACCATAAATTCAGCAATAAAATTCTGTGGTGTGTGTGTGAATGTATGTGTATGTTCCCTCCTCTTTCATCATCACCACCACCATCATCATCATCATCATCATCATCTTCTTCTTCTTCTTCGCCACCACCGCCACCACCACCACCACCACCACCACCACCATGACCTCCTTCTTCTTTCTTCTTCTTCTTAACATTCAGGCTGTAGTTATACATACATAAGCCTCGATAAATGGACCTATGCAAGAATGAAATTTCTGACTATGAATGATCTTGGGAATACAATCGTGACGTTAAGGCATCAACTCATGAACCAACATGTGTGTATACCTAATATGTAGGTATGTTTCTGATCTAGTTCTGTACCAAATGTTAAATGATTAGCTCCATCAGTCCATCAGTTATCACCATATAACCAAAAGGTACAGAAAATTTTCACATGTTTGCAGCCTGGCTATTTTACATTCAATAACAAGTATGACCATAACAAAAGTTGGATATTTGACAAAGGTTGATTACCAGGCTTAAAACTCAATGGCACTAGTGTTAGTGTTGCTTCACAAGTTTGTGTATTCACAATGATCTTATTTTCTTGATCACAAGAAGTTAAAAAGTATGGCACTGGAGTGTCTTCCAGTGGGTTAATGTTCATACCAAGTTGTGTGAAAGTCAAATGATTTAAAATGTGGCCACACACAATCAAGAAAGGCATCTCACAAACCTACCTACTTCCCCTCCCCATTGCAGAAGAGGAGAACACGGTTACATAGATAAACTTTTATGTTATGATTTTTAAGTTGTAACAATTTGCCACTGTTGGAGGGGGGGGGGGGTTTGTCTGCTTAATGTGTAGTATGAAGATATTGCCGTCTCCTCCTTAATCCTGAGAGATATGTTACACTATTTACTCTAGTGATATCATCACTTATAATCAGGTATTGTTATGATGCACATCTAATGCACAACTGGCTAAATAGAATGTTCATGTCTAGTATCTTATGAACACTCAAATATTAAGTTAGAATGCACACCAGTTAAGTTACACACTTCCCATACCACAAATATTTTCTGTAATTCCTAAGGCCCCTCCATATTGCAGCCAAAATTTCAACCATCCAGGTATTGTTTTCCCCTTTCTGCCAAGGACAGTAGAACAGCCCTAGGATCGTTCACATCAACTGAGACAAGACGCACAAAGTAGTTGAACTACTGCCTATACAACTATGTGCAGTTACATGCCACAAAGACCTTCAGTTACCTCTGCAAAAATAGCAAACTTCACAATGTCAAACGATTTCCTGTGTGGTAAATATTCTAATGTTATTACAAAGGCAAGTTTCTTACTTTTGAGAGTGGTAAAGTGTTCTATCAGAAAAGATGCTGGAACCAAGGATTAAGACTGTGAACATGTGCTGGTCTGTTTGGCATATCACATACCTTAGGAAAGTGATAAATATGAAGGATTAGTGAAATGATGACTGCCAGAGGAAAACCGGTCTGTAAGAAAAACATACAATTTTTCCTATCCACACATGGGCTGGCCTTTGATGGAATCCAGTTCTTTGATGTCAGAACCGTCTAACCACATGAACTATTATACATACACCTATAATATAAAGCCAAATAAAAATAAATATTGACATATAGTCAAGTGAGAAGTAGATATTAATGTCAATAACAAGAAATGTAGAGAATAAAACATTATGACGTCGAAATTTAAAATTCTGTAACGCAATATGTGCCAAACAGAATGGACAGCATTTACTGGCAACATTAAGGATGGGAGGAGAAATGAAAAAATTTATAAAACCATTACACATGGAAATAATAGGCTTTATTTTAGAATTTCTGAAATTTTATGTTGAAACAATGCAAACATTCACAACAAACTAGGGGAGGGCTAGGGACTAAGTTATAAATGGTATGAACAAATATTCATGTATTCTGGGGTGGGGAGAAAATATTGAGGGGGGAGGGGGGAATGGCACTGAAATTTTATGGTATGTACAGTATATACTTCATTATTCTTATTCATATTATTAGTAATTACTTAGCCATATTTACATACATGTACTCATGTAACATATGAGATTACATGTATGTAAATTTGAAGATATTTTAATGTATTATGCATGTAGTTTATACTTAATGTGTATAGTACAAAACGTTCTGACATATATATATTTATATATGTATATATAACAGTAAGACTAGTTTTTCTTTTTCACTCACTGAGACAGGTTCAACTGAGACACAAGGTACACAAGATGTTGCTGAATTGGGCAATAACCTACTCACTACTGTAAATAAAATTAAACAATAGAATGAAAGTACAGGCTGAGAGTTCTGAATGGATTTGAACTGACATTTTCTCAGTTACAAATCCTTTAAAAAAAAAAAAAACACAGTTTTATCATCCTTAGAATAAGTACAACACGCAAACCGTGTCTCAGTGTGATGCACAGAAATTAATGTGGGAGACAGAGGATAAACAGAGCATGGTTCTAGGTGAGGAAATTTGAAGTCTTCAATCACAGGAATTATAGCAACACTCCTCCCATGGTATGGAACTGGAAATGGGATTTCTCACAATTCTGGAATACGAGTGCTGCAGCAATAGTTACTTGAAGAGTTCAGAGGACACAAGATAGAATAACAGCTGCTTATTCCTCAGGTCATAAGAAGTGACTGTACTTTCACCTCTATCATCATAAATGCACGTTACCACATCACATACACGAGGGTTGATAGGGTGATCAGAAAGCTTACAATTCTAACACAATATATTCCTATACAAATTCTACACTTTGCACTTCCAGGCAGACAAATTCAGCATATCAGTTACAATGAAAATCAAGCTTTGCTGTTATGAGTTACAAGAGAACATTAATGAGACTGCCCTGAAATTTAAACCCAACATAAAATTGAGGTGGTATGTTACTGTCAATCACGTTGAGCAACACAAGACAACTGTGCCATGTAATGAAATGACTTATATTAGCCAACAAACACAGATGACATTTTGGAACTGTCAGAGCTGCTTAAGCATCCAATCACCCTATGCAACTGGCCAAAATAAATGTAGTAAGTCATGTGGGTGAATAAATGGACAGCTTCATCATACAAGTACAAGGAAGCATATACAGGCTTCATTTAAAATATTCCTTTTTTTACTCTCTGTGCAATTAAGACAGGCAACATTATCATTCAACCAACAACAATGATATTTATATTGTGGTTTACAGTAAGAATGTTTAGAGCTAAACAGAACACGTTACGCTGGACTTAGCCACAGACTGAGAGATAAGAGTAAAATCAACACCATGCAATCTGTTCACGTGAACTGCCACTGGATAACATAGATGGTATCTAAGATTTCTGAGACTGTCTGCCTCCATCATGATGAACAACAATGCTGTCATATTTAGATATACAGTTGCTCCTTGAATGTGGACAGTGGGCTGGCTGTGACAGCAATTACGCAAATAAACACAAATGACATATGTGTCACTCAAAACATCAACCCCCGATGATGGAGACATGACACCATCTCCAACACATTCAGTAATATCACCTTCCTGTCGCTGACTGATCAGGAAAACCTTACTGTACAACTGCTCCAAAACATACAAATCCCACATCTCTCATTCTCAACAGAAACCCCAAGCTTTGCAACTGTATGAACTCATGCTTATTCTGATAACCTTTATTTAAGAATAACTAAATGGAACTTTCATGACAATGTCACGTACAAGAATGCTCATGACATCAACAAGATGGCAAATACGGTAAAATGAGACTTGTAATAGTAAAAGGAACATTTTAATTTTTACACTGCACACAACTTCAGTGTAGTATCAACAAAAATGGTATAGCTGATACTGCTATCAAAGAAGAATACAATCCGAACAGCTTGTACAAAGCCTCAGATTATCCATATCAACATGGCGCATGAACACAGACAATATAGAAATGTACTGGAAAAAGCAGAAACACAAGCAACAGAATAATGCCAGACCAACAAAAGAGTGGCTAAGAGAAAAAAGAAAAAAATGCAAAATGTTATATGTCTAATAGTTGTCATGACTAATCATACTGCACACCTACATGACTTCTGAGCACATGAAGACCTGTCTACCTGTTAACACCTTACAGACTGCAGGGTCTGTGGTTCTTGCAGTGGTGATGCTGATGGTCAAGTCGTCTGGAACGTCAGGCCACGTCAATTTGTAAAGCGTAACCCGCATTTCAAAGGATCATAATGATTCATCTGTGGGCTCAGTTGTTCTTCTTGGACTGCTTGACCCTGATGAGAGCACCATGATCCTTTGACATGCCTGCAAATATTTGCCCTGGATACAGTGTCCCATCCAAGATATGAATCTTCACCTTCCAAGCTCTTTAAATGTTAATTAGAAGCCAGTCTCACACCACAAACCTGCACTGGTTTTACACTATTTTATTTCAGCCACATTTTTTGCTAGTTGTTAGTGCCTGAATTTTAATGATGGTTAGTGACTGCCTACAGGTATGCTATGGCATCAGAGTGGCAAGTGTCATCCACGTTCTGCAGGGTGTGTTAGGAATAGGACATCTGAAGGTTCTGGATTCACGAATAACGGCATGTCACGAAGATTACTTTAATGCTTGCTCTTTGTCATAAAAAGACCAATTTAGTGCAGCAGAGCAGCAAACTGCCAATATTTATGTAGGCACAAATATGAATAAAATTGGACAATGATATTTCATGTGTTCACACCCTTTACAAATTAGGCAGCAACAGCGATGTGCAACGCAAGCTCAGTAACACGATTCGTTTACACTAAATCAGGGAAGTTCAGTTACCACAAAAACTAAATACAATGTCAACTAAAACACGTACGATAATGGTATAGTTCAACCAGATCGATGGGCATTTTGGACACTGTCCATCATCTTGGTCTTCTGGTACCACACGGCTTCAAAAACATAGGTCTGGGGGGGGGGACACCTAATATAGTGGGCCTCATAGACAGTGTTGGTCTCTATGTATGACCCCCACACAATCACATGTCCTAGCAATGGAACTACCTTGGAATGTCTCCAAGCAATGTATGTCCCCCCCCCCTCAAGTCTGAAAGGAACTACACAATGCAATGGACTAAAACCCACGCATGTAATGGAAAAGCCAACAACTTGTTTTGAAGTTTTTTTGGCACATTTGCAAAATTGTGAAAAGTGACTGCTAGCGTAGTCACATCTACCTGTCTAGCCACATGGACCAACTCAATTCCCACTGGATGAAATTTGATTTCTGAGTATTTTTAGAAAATATGTAACGAAAATCCAAGTTTCATTAAAATATGACATGAATAACAGATACTTTACATTAAGCCTATGTACATTTATGATTGTATCTTGCTCAATTCTTCCTAGAATGAGAAATTTTTCAACAAAAGTTGTACAGGAAATCATCGTGCCATTTATGAGAAAATGTGGAAAAATATGGTAGAGCCAGACAAGCCACAGATGACAATATGATACAGTGCATTCACTTTACATGGTTGATAACGTATGGCTCCAGACACACACTTGGAATATGTACCATTAATTCTTTTCCCAAGGTAATAATGGTTACATGAAGGTGCCTCGTTACAATACACATACACTGCCTGTCTTCTTCTTCCTACAAATAAAACAATAATAAACAGCTTTTGTACTGACAATCTTCTGTTGTTGTTGTTGTTGTTATTATTATTATTATTCGTTTTCCCTAGAATACCAACTGTGATGCAGGGACAGACAGTGCAAATTATATTAATCAGATTTAGAAATATACTCAATAAATTATGAGATATTTCTCTTTATACTTATTATCGGATTTGAAATGCAAAAAAATTGTGATGTTTCTGCTAACGCTCATTTGCTACTTAAGAAACGATAAGTTACTGAGAACTGTGCTCTTCTAGAAATTACCACTCCTCACTGTGTAATAACCCACAAGAGCGCAGTTCTCAGCTACCTAGTGGCGGAAGCCTGAAATCACAGATGAATTACTGAATTACATAAAGCACTAAATTGTTTAGGTTCATGATGGTTTGTTAGATCTGTTACATACAGCATTTATGTATGTGAAATGGAATCAACCATTATGGTAGTAGATGGGCAAGTATACACATCATCCTGCACACAGTCCATGTTCATTTTATTTAACATATAATTTAAAACATTAAAGAAAAATGGGGTTGTTTTCATCTTCAGATGGAAATGGGGGGAGCAGAATTCTGGTCTGGTGGGCCTGTTAGAAAGAGCTTGTCTCTACCTCTCAGCATCAGGCTCTTTGTAATGGGCTCATGTGATTAACTTGAGGGTTGTTTGACCGTGCATCTTCCTCATGAAATAAAGTGAAATGCGAACTTGATGCAACTAGGTAATTTTATTGATGTATTCTTAGCTCTACATGTTTCGGGTACATACGCCCATCATCAGGAGCATCAGATGTTGAGTAGGAGCATATGGTTTTCTGCACCGAGTTTTTGGATGGGTGGTGGTCTTGAGAGCCGCTGTGTACAGTGTGGATGGTCTGTAAACACGACCTATGCAGCAGCTCTCAAGACCACCACCCATCCAAAAACTCGGTGCACAAAACCATATGCTGCAACTCAACATCTAATGCTCCTGATGATGGGTGTATGTACCCGAAACATGTCGAGCTAAGAACACATCAATAAAATTACCTAGTTGCATCAAGTTGGCATTTCACTTAATTTCATGTGATTAAAATCCCTCTCCTTTATTCCTGCCTGAAGACAAAAACAGGAATATCTTTAGGAATGTTGTAATGCAATCAGCCTGAGATGACAGGCAATGGCCAAAGCACTGGTCAAACTACTCTCATATACCATCATCAGAATCCCTCAAAGCTCCAAATGTTCTCAACCTTAAGACGGAAGGCAAATGACCAGCTCTGGTGTCAAATCCTGAAGCGAGTCACTTCTGTATACAACCGATATTTAGAACAGGTCATATATATATATGTATGTATGTTGTATGATAAGTGATGTTCATGACTGGTTGATGTACTAGATCAGTGTCTCTTACAAGGTTTTTTTTTTTTAAATATTTCTGTGCCACGTCACATATATGCTACTTGACATGTGTAAATCTCGTAATGTACATTGTGACTGTACAAACTGCTGGCTAGGTGCTGTACTGGTACATTATTTGTTCTCTATACCTTAAAAATATGTATAAAGCTATACTCCATAGCATTACATTTTCACTTGACACATTTCACATCTGTAGGCTTTTTAAAGCTTTGTGTAATCTAAAAAACACAAACTGTGAAATATGTAATGATGTTCTTTTTCACTCCTTCCAATATACGTTACTAGGCTAGGGTTCCCATTTGTCCCATTCTTCCCAAGACTGTCCCAGTGTCCCACGAACTTTATTCAGGATGCTCAAATGTCCCACTTTTTGATTCTGTACATCTGTCATTCACATCACTGCAATAACACAATTTCTCCATCTCCTGAACTGATGGTTAGTAAGTTCAGTGTTTGTTGTCTTTCATGTTGGTGGAAATTGATCAGGCAACTGCTTGGTAATGTTGGCAATGTTGTGAAACTGTAGCACGTTAAGTGGTGATACACAAAAAAAAAACTACGTGAATCTTCCACAGACAATGTGCCACTGATTGTGTGTGCTATACAGTCTGCCTTCCTAATACCATTTAATATTGCTTTGTAAATACACAACTTCATTTTTGGATTTGTTTAGTGTCGATTAAAATATAATAAATGTACAATTACAAAAGGGTATTGCGTAGTTGTCTTAAAGCACTTGCGTATGAAGAGTGGCAGCTTGTCTGTGGAAAATTTGATCCATAAAATGTGTTCCTCATCTTCCCATATGTCCCACATTTTTTTGTAGAGATTTCTCAAAATGTCCTGAGTTCCTTAAAAGTAGTATGGGAACCCTATACAATGCACAAAAATGACAATGTATTTCTGAGTATGTATGCCTGAGTACATCATTTTGACCATCCTGCAAGGGTTAACGACCAGGATACTACAGCTATATTTCAGTTGGTATTAACCGATACATGGAACTAGTAATATGTGCATACACACACACATATGTATATACATATATACATACATACATATATATATATATATATACACACACACACAAATATAATGTCTTAATTTCAGCTGTCTGTGGTAAGCCAGTTCAGCATGTTCCATTGCCAACTCTGTAGCATTCCACTGATATCATGCAACTTTTAATAAAAGGCATTCATATTAAGATCAGTTTAAGCAGTCCTGAGAAACAGCATAAATAACAAATATAGAAACTGGTCTGAATATTCTTTTATTCAGATCATTATTTCTCCCAAATGACAATAGTGTATTACCATTTCTTTAAAGTGTGATGTTACACTTGATTTAAGAATAGTGAGGAAGGTCATCAAAAACCACTGATAGCAGCAGCAGTAGTAGGAGTCGTAGTAGTAGTAGTAGTAGTA
>Ga0123357_10001723_pt1 | contig 23593 bp, 32 predicted proteins | sample TergutEmb28metaG_FD_89873 | JGI IMG/M metagenome (GOLD analysis project Ga0123357, IMG submission 89873) | Embiratermes neotenicus P4 segment gut microbial communities from Petit-Saut dam, French Guiana - Emb289 P4 | ecosystem: Host-associated > Arthropoda: Insects > Digestive system > Gut ... | reverse complement strand
ATCGTCGATGGGTTGCGCGCAGTTGGTCTGGTGCATGAACACCTCAAATGCCGACATGTGACGATCACCATCGCCAACGCGCTGATACGACCCATTCACAACGCCCTGCGCGACAACGTAGCAGGGACACTGTATCCAGCATTGACATTCATACTCACTCCTTGCGTCTAAGCCATCATAACCACATCATTACCATATCATAACCATCATAACCACATCATTACCAGTGTGGCTATGATGACGGGCCCAGTCATCCGGGCAGCCTCCTTCGCCAGTACGCTTGCTTGGACGACGACACCAGCGTCGATCTTGCACGACTGCTCGACTGTTCAAGGAAAAACAGTGGTTCCTCAGCACCCGGCAATGGGGATGCCGTCAGAAATGATCAGCGGGCATGTCTTGCCGTCCACTATCGCCGTCGCCCCCGTGACTACGACCGGATCCTTGCCTTCCCGGCTGCCCAGGAAGACTGTCGCGGGAATCGCGGTGGGGACGTCGACCGTCACCGGAATCGATCCGAAGACCGGCTCGATGGCAAACGTCGCCTGGTTGAAGTAAGTCAAGTCGTCAAACTCGGCACCAGAAAACTGGGCATCCGATCCGAAGCTGGCCCCTGAAAAGTCGATTTCACAGATCATGTACTCGGCGCAGCTGAATGAAGTGTACTCAAAGTCAGCCGATCCGCTGAACACGGCGTGGCTGAAATCGGCATTGGACAGTCTCGCCGCGCCGAAATCAACGCCGCCAGCAAATGTCGCACCGCGAAAATCGGCGCTGAACACCGGCAACGCGTCAGGCTCCCGATCCGAACTCGTACCTAGACTCGCGCCATTGAACCTTGTCTCGCCCAGGAACGAGGCGTTGGAAAACGTCGCTGATTCTAATGCGGCCCCGGAAAAATCGGCATCGACGAAGGTGCCTCCCGAAAAGTCAAACGAGTAATCCGCCCATGACCGTGTCCCGCCATCAATCAGATGTGCACGCAGTAGTTGGCTGATCTCGCGCCTCACCCACAACTCTGTCGGGTCCGCTTGCCCATCGGACCCTTGCGCGATTGGCTTGCGTACGTACTTTTGGACGGCCTGGATGCACTTGTCTCTTTCACCGGAATAAGTAGCACCCATGTCCGACCAGACATCGGCGACAGCAAAGAGCTGGGCGATGGCATCTCCGCGTGTCAACGGGTTGTCGCTGTCCAGATCGATGATGGCCGCGATGAAGCGGTCCTTGGCGTCATCAACTCGCTGATTTGTCTGGACGGTCCGGACGGCCATGATGGCGCCCGCGATAAGCGCCAGAACGAGCACCACCAATATGACCATAAGAACAAACGGCGGCTTCGCAGGCTGGGAAGTCCCAGGCTCCGGATGTGTCACCGACTTGACGCGGTCACTATCAAGCTGACCATCGACTGGCGCCGTGGGCAACGAGTCATCGACGGGATTGTTGGGTGTCACAAGTTCAGGTTCCATAGGGCATACCAGTGTACTGGTTCAGCAGACATCGCTGGTGGACCCACGCCCGGAGTCCCCACTTCTCGCCAGTATCCATGGCGTCGGATCCATCAGCCTCCGACAGGTTCTGCATGCGTCAGCATAGAAGTTAGCTAATACACGAGCTATCTCAACGCACCATCTGGGCTGAGCTTGACCACCATACTGGCCCGTGACATGTTAGTTTGCCCCCACACGTCATTGCCTCCGATTGGAAAATCGCCATCGCTGGACATGGTGGCACCGATAATAACGATGCCTCCGTCATTTGCTACCACAACACTGTTGAAATAGGTGTCTTTGCTACCGCCGTAGGTCTTCGACCACACAGATGCCCCAGTGCTGCCATTCATCTTGATCAAACTGCCATCACACATCATTTGGTTAGGATCACTGGAGCCAACAATGGGATGGGCATATTGGCCTACAGCGAATACGTTGTCTTCGGAATCAAGCGCCACGGAACCACAATTCGTCTGCCCAGTCGACCCACATGGACTAGCCCACAGCAGCTTTCCGGAAGTGGAAAATTTGGCCACCAAGCTAGCGTTGCTGGTCCCATCCGGCAGCGAGAAATCCCAGCTCAGCCATTCCGCAGTGACCCAAACAGGCACAACTATGTTTCCATCGTTACCTACCGCTGGTTGCCCTAGGGATGCCCCAGGAAGCAGCCGTTCCCATTGGATTGCGCCATCGGGCGAAAACTGGAGGATCAGCGCATCAGTGCCATCCTTATCACCCTCACGCGGAAATACGCTGTTCAGGGCAGACGTGTTGCCCACCACAACAACCCCGCCATCTCTTGTTGCTGCCACTCCAATGAACTCGTCATCACCCTTCTTGCTGCTGAACACCTTTTGCCAAAGCAACTTACCATCGGAGTCATACTTGGCAATTCCAGCATCGTAAACGCCATCTGGCAGACCGACAATATGCTGGGGAGAATGCGCGTTCCCGACCACGAAGATACTTCCATCTGAAGCGACTGCAACTGATGAGTAAGCGTTTGTCCGGGGTTCTGCTGACGTGTTGCGCCAAACTTGCTTGCCGTCCGCGGTGTACTTCGCGATGAATGCCACATCGCTATCTTTCTTGGGTTGCATTAACTCCGTCATGCCGACAGCCACAAAGCCACCGTCAGGGCATGCCGCCAGAGCCTGCACACTGTCACTGCGGTTTTTTCCAGAGACGTATCTCTGCTCCCACTGCATCTGACTATCTGGGCTGAATGCCCTGATGAGTCCAGGCCAAGCAAAACCCTTCGTCGGCACGACTCCACCGACGACCACATCTCCACTTGTTAGCACTGCCACAGCGTAGTACTCACTGTTATTGGCATCCTGGTCATACCTCGTGCTATCGACCAGTGACCAACCAGACGAAGCGCCTGATGATATCGAGGGCGCTTCCAGCGGTGGTCTACAGGCGACGAGCGTCAATGCAACCGAGAGCGCTATCAGCCCCGTGCCAACTGTGCTGATACCCGACCCTGAGTTCTGACTATTCGACATTATCTTGCATACCTTCCGATCCGCGTTCACCGTCATTGATCTCGTGGCTAATAGACTCTGATGGCCTGATAATACCATTTGACTCTGCACCAGGACTGGGACACCCATGAACACAGCAGAGGGCCGACCAGGTTTCCCTGGCCGGCCCTCCATAGACCTCACCGGCTAACCGGTGACAGACTTATCACTAGTCGACATATCCAACTGTCGTCCAGTCCCACGGCTGGCGAGCCATGCCGAAGGCACCGATGTTGACCAGCTTGGCGTTCACAGCGGTGAACTCGGGACGCTGGTACAGCGGCAGGGTGTGGACGGCAGTCCAGATGGCCTCGGCGTCTTCCTGGCCAATGGCCAGACGCTTGGCCGGATCCATCTCGGAGGCCAGTGCATCCTTGTTGTTGTCAACAGTCGGGATGGTCAGCTGCGCGAAGTTCGAGTCGAACGGCGTGCCGTAGATCTGCGAGACGTTCATCAACGGGTATGGAGTGCCCATCCACGAGAAGGCGATGATGTCGAAGTTTTCCTTGTCCAAGACACCAGGCCAATCGGTCTGCGTGTTGACCTTCTGCAGCACGAGCTTGACGCCGATTTCCTTCAGCATAGCCTGCGCTTGCTGGTACTCGTTTTCGGATGTCGTGACGCCCACCAGTTCGGCGAACTTGACGTCGAGCTCTTTGCCGTTCTTCTCATAGTAGCCGGTGGTGGCATTCATGACCCAGCCGGACTGCTCGAGCAGCGCCTTAGCGCCATCGGGGTTGTAGTCGATACCGGTCTTCGCGCCCAGATCGACGTAGCCTTCCTGGACAGGCATGAAGATGTTGTTGTTCAGCGGCTTCGGATCGATTGGCAGGCCCGCCAGGTCAGACGAGGCGATCTGCGAGCGATCGAGACCCATGACGATGGCCTGGCGCACGTTGACGTCACTCAAATTCGGTGACTTCGAGTTGAACGTGAACTGACGGAAGTTCGGGCCTTCGGCCGTACGGATCTCCGCACCCGGTGTGCCTTGAGCCTGCGCATAGGCATTGGCGTCCGGGCCCATATCGTTGTAGTCAATCTCGTTGTTAGCGAAGGCCTGGCTGGCAGCGGTTGTATCCGAGATCATCTTCCAGGTGAGCTTGTCCAACTTGGGCTTCTGGCCCCACCAGATCGGGTTTGGCACCTCAACGATGTCGCCACCGGTGGGGTCGTAGCTCTGGATCATGTACGGACCGGACTGCCATCCAAGAGGCATCGTGGCCCAGCCATCGTTGAAGACGTCAGGAGTGGCGCAGGACTCGGCGCGCATCGGGCCGTAGACCAGGATGCCGATCCAGTCGGGATACGTCGCCTTGAAAGTGAAGATGACCTCAGACGGGTCTGCTCCCTGCTTGGTGCTGACGATCTGGTCGAAACCGTCGCTCGAAGCCACATCAAACTTCGGATTCTGACCGTTCATGGCATTGACGGTGGCGATCCAGTCGGCAGCAGTGATCTGAGTGCCGTCGTTCCAAGTAGCCTTGGGGTTCATCTTCAGATCGATGACGAGCTGCCCGTTCACGATACTGTCGTCAGCCGAAACCACGTAATCAGGGTTGATGGTGGTTGCGCCGGCACCATCGGTGAACCAGAATACCGGCGAGACGGGGCTTAGCGCCAAGATGGCCGTCTGCTCGTTGCCATTGATGTTGTTCATGTTGAACGTTTCAAGCTGATATGCATAGCTAGCGGTGAAGTTGCCGCCATCCTTTACCTGGTCGTACGGTGTATCTTTGACATCCCAGGCGCTGGCGTTTGTCGGGCCACTTGTTTCGCTGCCGTTGCCACCGCTTGACGGCGTGCCACCGGGGTTAGTGCCACCGCATGCAGCCATGGTGAGTGCAAGCGCACCAACCAGCAGTGCCGGAAGAACCTTCTTCACTGACGTACTCCTATCTTGTTCGTAGCATCGCAGAGTCCTGTGAGAAATCTGCAATTTTGATGTTCAAGTATCTCACCAAACAGATACTTGATGACAAGCCAAAACATCAATCGTTATTAAATCGAAAGGTGATTGTCATTAAAGTAATTTCTGCGGCTGGCCGAAGAAGCACGCCACCTGGTGGTCGGCGTCGGCTTTCACTAGCTCCGGTGGTTCCGTCTGACAACGCTGGCGCTGTTCTGGGGTCAGTGTCTCGTACAGCGGGCACCGGGGGTGGAACTTGCACCCGGGCGGCAACTCGGCCGGATTCGGTAGGTCGCCCTGCAGCACGATACGCTTGCGCGCCCGCTCGACGTCGGGATCGGGGATCGGGATCGCCGATATCAACGCCTGCGTGTAAGGGTGCGTCGGTGACGTATAGATTGCCTCGACGTCACCAGCTTCAACGATTGACCCCAGGTACATAACCGCTACCCGGTCGCAGATGTGTCTGATGACGGCCAGATCATGCGCCACCAACAGATAGGACAATCCAAGCTTGCCCTGCAGGTCTTCCAGCAGGTTGATGACGCCTGCTTGGATGCTGACGTCCAGGGCGGAAACCGGCTCGTCCAACACCAGCACCTTGGGCTCCAGAGCCAATGCCCGTGCGATGCCGATGCGCTGTCGTTGCCCACCGGAGAAGTGCTGCGGGTAACGATCGGCCATGTTCGCCTCAAGACCCACGAGCTTCAGCAGATCGAAAACACGCTTTCGCATGTCGGACTTACTGTAGCCAAAAGCCCCCATAGGTTCAGCGATGATATCGAAAACCGGCATCCGCGGATCGACAGCCGCCATCGGATCCTGGAACACCACCTGGATGTCTTTCCGAAGCGCGCGGCGCTGGTTAGCGTCTAGATCAGCGGTGTCCTTGCCCAGGATGCGGATGGCGCCGCCCTCCGGCAAATCCGTGTCAGACGATTGCTTGTGACGACGGCGCTGCATCTCCAGAATTTCCATCAGTGTCGTCGTCTTGCCCGAACCTGACTCACCGACTAGGCCGAGGGTTTCGCCCTGCCTGATGTCCAGATCGATACCGTCGACGGCGTGAACCTCACCGATTTTGCGCCGATAGATCAGTCCCTTCATCAGCGGATAAATCTTCGTCAGTTTCTCGACTTGCAACACGATGTCGCGCTGTTCGCGCGGTACTCCGGAGTACTCAGACAACTGCAATGTGGGTATCGGGAAAATATCCGAGTGGCCCATTTGCCGCTTGATTATCTCGTCCATGAGGTGGCAAGCGGATAGATGGCTCGCGTCATCGTGTTCGCCAGCCGGTGTGGTCAACTCCGGCTCGTCGTTATTGCACATCTCGACCGCGATCGGGCAGCGCGGCGCGAACGGACAGCCCGCTGGTAGATCGACCAGCGACGGCGGATGTCCCTCCAACATGGGCAGCGCCTGTTTCTCCGTGCGCTGAGCCATGCTGGGGACGGTGCCCAGCAAACCAATGGTGTACGGCATGCGCGGGTGATAGAAGATGTCGTCGACGCTGCCCTGCTCAACAGGCCGGCCGGCGTACATGACCGTCACAAAATCACAGGTGCCAGCCACCACGCCCAGGTCATGGGTGATCAATATCATCGCAGCGCCAGTCTGCTGCTGCGCGTCCTTCAGCACCTCAAGCACCTGCGCCTGGATGGTGACGTCCAGAGCCGTGGTCGGTTCGTCGGCGATGATGATGTCCGGGTCGTTGGCCATGGCCATGGCAATCATGGCGCGCTGGCGCATGCCGCCCGAAAACTCGAACGGGAACGACTTGACCCGCTGCTTGGCATTGGGGATGCCGACGGAGTCGAGCAACTCGACCGCCCGTTTCATGGCGTCGTCCTTCGACACCTCACGATGCACCTGGATGGCCTCGACGATCTGGTCGCCCACCGTGTAAACGGGCGTCAGCGCGGAGAGCGGATCCTGGAAAACCATGGCAATACGCTTGCCCCGGATCGCCGACAACTCTGAGTCCGAGCGGCCGAGCAACTCCTCGCCCTCCAGTTTCACCGAGCCAGAGATGGCGGTGGTCTCGGGGTGCAGGCCCATGATGGCCAAACTCGTGACGGACTTGCCGGAGCCCGACTCGCCCACCAGCCCCATGGTTTCGCCGCGTTCGAGATCGAAGCTGAGGCCACGCACGGCCCTGACCAGCCCGGCCTCGCTTGGAAACGTGACGTGCAGATCCTTGACCCTCAACAGAGGCCCGTTAGCCTGTTCTGGCGTTGTACTCATGCCTGGCCTCCTGCTGCCGACATCGGATCAAGGGCGTCGCGCAAGCCATCGCCAATCGCGTTGACTGCCAACACAACGATCACGAGCACGATAGCCGAGAATCCGAACTCCCACGGGAACGTGGTGGCCTTGGTCGAACCGTCAGCGATCAGCGAACCCAGCGACGTGTCTGGTGGACGCACACCAAAGCCAAGATATGCATACGTGGTTTCGGCTAGGATAGCGGCCCCCACACCCATCGAGATGTTGACTATGATCAGCGACGAAATGTTGGGCAGAATGTGCCGGATGATGACGCGCCAGCCTGACAGCCCCATGAAGCGGGCGGCCTGGACGAACTCGCGGTTCTTCAGCGAGATCGACAGCGACCGCACGATACGAGCCCCCATGGGCCAGTCGAGCACGCCCATCAGGATGGCCAGAGCCAACCATGACCAGTTGGGCGACACTTTGCCAAACATGATGATCGAGACCAGCAGCAATTGCGGCACTATCAGGAGCAGGTCGGTGATCCACAAGATGATGCGCTCGGTCCAGGCCCCGAAGTATGCAGCCGCCGCGCCAACCAGCGACTCGATGGCTGTCACCAGCAAGGCATAGATGATGCCGATCAGCAGCGACTTGCGCAGGCCGAACAACAACATGGCCATGACATCGCGTCCAGCCATCGTCGTGCCCATCGGGTGGCTGGCGCTAGGCGGCTTTAGAAACGCCTTGTTGTCAATCTCTAGATAGTCCCAGCGCCAAAGACTGGGACCGACGACGGCAGCCAACACAACCAGGACCAGCACAACGATACCCACGATAGCCAATCGGTTGCGCAGGAAACGACGGTAGGTCAAGCGACCACGTCCCAGTGGATGGATGTCCTGATTATCGTCTTGATCGTTCGGCGGCAGGCTGACCGCTTCATCGACGGCTGGTGCCGTTGGCAGCCACTGGCTGCCCAGACTCGCGCTCATGTCAGCCTCACTCGCGGGTCTAGTGCTGAAACAACCACGTCTGACAAGATGGCGCCGATGCAGATCAGCACCCCGCTGAACGCTGTGACGGCCACCACCCCATTGACGTCCATCTTGCTGATGGTGTCAACCGTATACTTCCCGATGCCCTGCCAAGTGAACACCGTCTCGGTGACCACCGCCCCGGTGAACATCAGCGGGATCGAGAAAGCCACCTGCGTGCCGATGGGGATCAATGCCGTCCGCAGCGCGTGGCGACGCACCGCCTGCTGCTTGGTCAAGCCCTTCGCCCGTGCCGTGCGCACATAATCGGCCCCCAACGTGTCGAGCATCAGGTTGCGCTGCATACGGCTTAGGTAGGACGCCTGAATTATCGTCAGGACGATCGTCGGTAACAACATATGTTTAGCCATGTCGACCAGCGCTGCCCCCGGATAGTCCGGTATGTTGGCACTGTTCATGCCGGTGAACTGGATTATCTGCATCCCTGTCGCGCGGTTCAACTGGGTGGCCAGGATCATGAACACCACAGCCAGCACGATCGTTGGTGTCGATAGCGATATCATCACCGCCACCGTGTAAATGCGGTCACCCACCTTGTACTGGCGGACGGCTGCCCACACACCCAGCGCCACACCGATGACCGTGCCAATCAAGGTGCCGATCAACACCAACCGCAGGCTGACCCACATGCGTGACCCGATCTGGTCGTTGACATAGGCACCTAGCGGCGAACGTCCCCAATCCCAGTGCAGCAGCACATTGGTGAGCCAGGTCCAGTAGCGCTCAAGCAGCGGCACCTGGTTGCTCAGGTTGTACTTCCGCATCATGTTCTCGAGCATGACCGGATCGACTGGCGGCTGGCGCACAGCATAAATGGAATACGGGTTGAGGCAGACGGCTGCTAAGAAGTACGTGCCCGAGACGGCGACGAACAACAAGATGACATAGTTGGCGGTGCGCCGCAGGATGTACTTAAACATATCGTCGAGACCAATCCATGCGTCATACTGCCTTTCCGCCGATGGGTACATATCATACCCATATCTCGTAGTTCCGGCTGGCTGCCAGTTATCACAGTCAGTCTTGCTTGTGCGCCACTCACCCCGTCTTCTGTCGAGCCGTTGTTCGATCGCTACTGGAATATTGTCTACCGATTACCCGGCGATGTCCAGCGGTCTCACAGTATGATGCAGGAGCCCCCCGCTGACTCGATCTTCTGCTTGGCCGACGCCGAGAAGGCGTCCGCCGTCACATCGAACCTGGCGGTGATCTCGCCGTCACCCAGTACCTTAACGTACGAGTTCGCGCGCACGGCGCCGTGATCGACCAGCGAGTCGATGTCCACGCTGCCGCCCGTGGGGTACAGCGCCATCAACTGATCGAGATTGACAACCTGGAACTTCACCTTGAAGGGGTTCTGGAAGCCACGCAGCTTGGGCAACCTCATGTGCGACGGCAACGCCCCGCCCTCGAAGTTGGCGGGCGTGTTCTTGCGCGCGCCGGTGCCCTTGGTGCCCCGGCCGGCGGTCTTGCCGCGACGTCCGGACTCACCGCGGCCCACCCGGATTTTCTCCGCGTGGGCGCCAGGCGCCGGACGCAGGTGGTGTGCCTTTAGCATCTCACTTCACCTCTTCCACGGTCACCAGGTGCTGGACGGCGTGCACCATGCCACGGATGGCAGGCACGTCATCGTGTTGCACCTTCGAACCGATCTTGGTAAGGCCCAGTGCCCGCAGCGTCAGACGCGCTGCCGGCTTCTGGCCGATCTTTGACTTCACTTGGGTGATCTCCAGCTGGGCTGGCTTCTTCTTCGCTGGCATCAGGCTGCCACCTCCTGGCGGACGGGTTGGGCGCTGGCCCGCCGGATGGCTGCTGGCACGACGTCCTCAACCGGCAGTCCGCGACGCTTGGCGATGGCCTCCGGCTGCTCCAGCCGCTGCAGCGCATCGACAGTCGCATAGACGACGTTGATGGCGTTGGACGATCCGAGCGACTTGGCCAGCACATCGTGCACACCGGCGCACTCGAGGACGGCGCGGGCCGATCCGCCGGCGATGACGCCGGTACCGGGGGTGGCCGGACGCAGCATCATGATGCCTGCAGCCTCTTCACCCTGAACGGGATGCGGGATCGTGCGCTGCACCATCGGCACGCGGAAGAAGTGCTTCTTGGCTTCCTCGACGCCCTTGGCTATGGCCGTCGGCACCTCTTTGGCTTTGCCGTAGCCGACGCCGACCATGCCTTCGCCGTCGCCCACTACCACGAGGGCCGTGAAGCTGAAGCGACGGCCGCCCTTGACCACTTTGGCCACGCGGTTGATAGCGACCACGCGCTCGAGATACGGGCTCTTCTCGCGTTCGGTCTGCTCGCGGTTGCCGCGCCGGTCGTCGCGCCCGCGACGCTCGCCGCGCTCACCACGCCGTTGAACTTCACTCATCGATCACTCCTTCTTCACAAACCCAGCCCGGCTTCGCGGGCGGCGTCCGCCAGCGCAGCGATGCGACCATGATATTGATGCCCGGCCCGGTCGAACACGACCTTGGTGACGCCGGCAGCCTTGGCCCGCTCGGCGATCAGCTTGCCCACCTGGCGGGCCTTCTCGGACTTGTCGCCCGAAGCGGCCCGCAGACCGGCCTCCATCGTGGACGCCGACAACAGGGTGCGGCCAGCCACGTCGTCCACCACCTGCACGCTGGTGTGACGGGCCGTCTTGGTGACCACCATGCGGGGGCGGTCCGGCGATCCGGCGATCTTCTTGCGACCACGGATCTGACGCCGCAACTGCGACTTGTGCTTGGGGTCGAGGTGCTTGTGCACCCGCAATGTGATAGCCATCACTTACCAGCCTTTCCAACCTTGCGGCGCACGCGCTCGCCGGCGTAGCGCACGCCCTTGCCCTTGTACGGCTCCGGCTTGCGGAGCTTGCGGATGTTAGCCGCCACTTCGCCGACCAGCTCCTTGTCGATACCGAACACCGACAAGCGGGTTGGGGTTTCGACGTTGAACGTGATGCCATCCGGGGCGTTGACCACGACCGGGTGCGAGTACCCGAGCGCGAACTCCAACAGCGTCGGGCTCTTCATGACGACACGATAGCCGACGCCGACGATCTCGAGCTTGCGCTCGTAACCGTCCTTGACGCCCGTCACCATATTCGCCACCAGCGTGCGCGTCAGCCCGTGCAACGCTTTGCTGCGACGCTCGTCGTCCGGACGCTCGACCACCAACAGATCGCCCTCTTGCTTGATCGTGATGGGCTCGCTGATCGTCCGGTTGAGGGTGCCTTTGGGTCCCTTGATCTGGACATCGCGCCCGTCGATCGCGACCTCAACCTCCGCGGGGACCGGGATCGGCAACTTGCCAATGCGTGACATGTGCTTTCCTCCTCACCAGACGTAGGCGAGGACTTCGCCGCCGACGGATTTCTCGTGTGCTTGTCTGTCTGTCATCAACCCTTGCGAGGTCGATATGATCGCCACACCCATGCCACCGAGCACCTTGGGCAGCCCGGTCGCCTTGGCGTAGACGCGCAGACCCGGCTTGCTGATGCGCCGCAGCCCGGCCAGCGAGCGCTCGCGCTTCGGGCCGTACTTCAGCGTGCACGTCAGCACCTGGCCAGGGCCGCCATCGGGGGCGTCGCCCACCTTGTAGTCGGTGATGTAGCCCTCGGTTTTAAGAATCTTGGCGATGCCAATCTTCATTTTCGAGCTGGGCATGGACGTCGACTCGTGATACGCCTGATTGGCGTTGCGCAGATGCGTCAGCATGTCTGCGATCGGATCCGTCATTGTCATGGCTGGATCACACCTCTTTCTCGCGGCGGTTTCTTGGTCTCAAGACCTACCGCGTTGGTTAGCTTCCTCTTCAGTTTTGGTTCACCAAGACGACTTGGTGATGCCCGGCAAGTCGCCCGCATGGGCGAGCTCGCGCAGGCAGATGCGGCACAATCCAAACTTGCGGTACACCGCTTTGGGACGCCCGCAGCGCTGGCAGCGGGTGTAGGCGCGGACGGCGAACTTCGGCGCCGCCGCTTGCTTTACCTTCAATGCCTTTTTAGCCATAGCGGTTTCACTTCCTCTTCTTGCCCTGGTAGTGGCCACGCTTCTTGATCACCTTGGCGTCATCCTTGGCCTTGAACGGGAAGCCCAGCTGCTTGAGCAGGAAACGTCCCTCGGAGTCGGTCTCGGCGGTGGTCACGAAGGTGATGTCCATGCCCCGGCTGCGGTCGATCTTGTCCTGATCGATCTCGAGGAACATCACTTGCTCCGTGAGCCCGAAGGTGTAGTTACCGTGGCCGTCGAACTGATTCGAGTTGAGGCCCCGGAAGTCACGGATGCGGGGCAGTGCCAGCGTCAGCAAGCGGTCGGCGAACTCCCACATGCGATCGCCGCGCAGTGTGACGTGGGCGCCGATCGTCTGGCCCTCGCGCAGCTTGAACTGAGCGATGGATTTGCGGGCCTTCGTCACCACCGGCTTCTGGCCGGTGATAGCCGTCAGGTCGCGGAGCGCCCCTTCCATGACCTTTGAGTCGCGGGCCGCATCGCCGACACCCATGTTGACGACGATCTTCGTCAGCCCCGGCACCTGCATGACGTTGCCGTACTTGAACTCGTCCTGCAAAGCCGGGCGGATCTGCTCACGGTAACGCTGCTTCAGCCGCGGCGTCGACGGGGCCGTCGCCCGTGCCACGCTGGCACCCGGCTTCGCGTCCTTGGCAGCCTTGGTGGTTTCAGCTACGTTTTTGCTCATACGGCGATCTCCTTCCCAGTCTTCACCGAGATGCGCACACCTCGCGTGCCCGTGTACTCAGAGCCGTCGCGGCGGCGCTTCTGGACGTCATGCCGGGCGTTGGAAAGACGCGTCGGCACCTCGTCCCCGCCGTCACGCACCACCAGTTGGACGTTGGACGCGTCGATCAGTGCCTCGTTCGACACCGCACCGCCCTTCGTGCGCTGGCCAGTGCGGGGATCGTACTTCTCTTTGACATGCCGCGTGACGAGGTTGACGCCGTCCACCTTGACCTTGCCGAGGCTTGGGTACGTCTGGATGACGCGGGCGATCGTGCCCGCCTGCTCCCCCGTCAAAACCTTGACGCGGTCGTTCTTCTTAATGCGCAACTTGCTTGCCATGTCAGATCACCTCCGGTGCCAGTGAGACGATGCGCATGTAGCGCTTCTCACGCAGTTCGCGGGCCACCGGGCCGAAGATACGGGTGCCCCTGGGCTCGCCGCCCTTGGCCACCAGCACGGCCGCGTTGTCGTCGAAACGGATGTGCGATCCGTCCGACCGGCGGTACTCCTTGGTGGTGCGCACCACGACGGCCTTGACGACTTCGCCCTTCTTGACAGCGCCACCAGGGATTGCGTCCTTGACGGTGCATACGATCGTGTCGCCCAGGTGGGCGTAGCGGCGCTTGGAGCCACCGAGCACGCGGATGCAGAGCAACTCCTTGGCACCCGTGTTATCGGCGACTTTCAGCCGCGTCTCTTGCTGAATCATCTCGGACTATCTCCTACTTGGCCTTCTCAACGATCTCGACCACACGCCACCGCTTGGTGGCGCTCAGCGGCCGGGTCTCCATGATGCGCACGCGGTCACCGACGCCGGCCTGGTTGGCCTCGTCGTGTGCCTTCAGGCGCGACGTCTTGGTCATGACCTTGCCATAAAGGGGGTGCTTGACGCGGTCTTCGACGACGACAACAACGGTCTTATCCATCTTGTCCGACACCACATAACCCTCGCGCACCTTGCGGCTGACGCGGGCATCAGCTTGTTTAGTCTCAGTCATACTCACGCCTTCTTAGTTCCCAGTTCCGGCTCGGGGACGATCCCAAGGCTGCGCTCCTGCAGCACGGTATAGATGCGGGCGATGTCGTGCCGCACCTCGCGCAGACGAGCCGTGTTCTCCAGCTGGCCAGTCGCGCTCTGGAAGCGCAAGCCGAACAACTCCTGCTTGAGGTTGGCCACCTGGCCCTCCAGATCCTTGCGAGACAGCCCGCGCAGATCGGTCATCGACGTCTTGGTGGTTGCCATCAGATCTCACCTGCTTCCCTCTTGATGAAGCGTGCTTTGAATGGCAGCTTGTGGATGGCCAGACGCATGGCTTCGCGCGCCACGTCTTCCGTCACACCGCTGAGCTCGAACAAGATGCGGCCCGGCTTGATGTTGGCCACCCACCACTCGGGGGAACCTTTGCCGGAACCCATGCGCGTCTCGGCTGGCTTCTTGGTCAGCGGACGATCGGGGTAGACGTTGATCCACACTTTGCCGCCACGGCGGATGTGACGCGTCATGGCGATACGGGCTGCCTCAATCTGACGGTTGGTCAGGTATGACGACTCCAGCGCCTGGATGCCGAATTCACCGAAGGCCAGCTTGGTGCCGCCCTTGGCCGCACCGGTGCGCGACGGGCGTTGTTGTTTACGGAATTTCACTCGACGAGGGATCAGCATGGCGTCACTCTCCTTGGCTCTCGACGGCGGCTTCGATCACAGCTGCCTGCTCCTCTGCCGCGGCGGTCGCCCGGCGTCCCCCTCCACGGGGCGGACGCGCGGAATCGCGGCTTGGCGACCGGCGGCTGGTGCCGCCACGATCACGATCGCGGTCACGGGGCGGACGGCCCGGCGTGGCAGCTTCGCGGGCTGCCTTCTGGGCAGCTCGTTCCGCACGGGTGCCTTGCACGTCGCCCTTGTAGATCCAGACCTTGACGCCGATGCGTCCGAAAGTCGTCTTGGCTTCGTGGAAGCCGTAATCGACGTCGGCCCGCAAAGTGTGCAGCGGCACGCGTCCCTCGCGGTAACCTTCAGCCCGGCTCATCTCAGCGCCACCAAGACGGCCGCTGCAGCGGATGCGGATGCCCTCGACGCCGGCGCGCATGGCCGACTGCTGGGCCTTCTTCATCGCCCGGCGGAAGGCGACACGGGCGCCGAGCTGTTCGGCGATCCCCTGGGCCACCAGTTGCGCGTCGGCCTCGGCGTTCTTCACCTCGATGATGTTCAGCTGCACCTGCTTACCGGTCAGCTTCTCAAGCTCGGCCCGCACCTTTTCGGCCTCGGCCCCATTGCGGCCGATGACGATGCCCGGGCGAGCGGCGTGCAGGTAGACGCTGATGCGGTCGGAGCGGCGCTCGATCTCGACCGAGCTGACACCGGCGCGTTCCAGGTTCTTAACCAGGTAGCGGCGGATCTTGTCGTCCTCGCCCACCAGCGCGGCGTACTGCTTGTCGGCGTACCAGCGCGATTGATGGTCAGTGGTGATTCCCAGCCTGAAGCCGATCGGGTTGATCTTTTGACCCACGCTCAGGCCTCCTTCGTGCTCTCGTCTGAATCGGTTGTTTTGTCTGATTCCTTGGCCGGCTTGGCCTTCGGTGCAGCCTTCTTCGGGGCCGCCTTCGCGTCGTCATCCGGCTTGTCGGCCTTGGCGCGGGTCGCCGCAGCTGGCTTTGTCTCGGATTTGGCAGCCGGTTTGGCGGTGGTCTTCGCAGCCGGCTTCGTCTCGGACTTGGCGGCTGGCTTAGCGTCTGACTTGGCAGCAGCCTTGGCAGCCGGTTTGGCCGGGATCTTCGCCGGTTCTTCGCCACGTGGCTCCACGACGACTGTCAGGTGGGCGCCCCGCTTGAAGATCCGGCTGGACGAGCCCTTGGCCCGCGCCCGGATGCGGCGCAGTGTGACGCCCTCGTCGGCGAAAATGGCCGACACGTAAAGATCCTCGATCTCGAGGCCCTCCTGCTGCTGGGCGTTGGCGATGGCCGACTGCAGCGTCTTGCGGGCCGGCACAGCGGCCGCCTGGGGGGCGAAGCGCAGGATCGCCAACGCCGTGATGACGTCTTGGCCGCGCACCAGGTCGATCACCCGGCGTACCTTCGACGCGCTCATGCGCAGGTACTTGGCCTCGGCGAACGACCCCGGGCGGTCACCCAGAAGGGTGTGGCGCCGGGCCGATATGTTCTCAGGGTTTCTCATCGTCCGTTCAATTCCTCACTCAGCGCCGACGCGCCTTTTTATCGTCCTTGACGTGGCCGCGGAAGGTGCGGGTGGGTGCGAACTCACCCAGCTTGTGGCCGATCATCGACTCCGTGACAAATACCGGCACGTGCTTCCGGCCGTCATGCACCGCGATGGTGTGGCCCAGCATGTCGGGCACGACCATGGATCGGCGCGACCATGTCTTGATCACCGTTTTGGCGCCCTTCTCGTTGAGCGCGGCGACCTTCTTGGCCAGGTGCTCATCGACGAATGGGCCCTTCTTCAGGCTACGTGGCATGCGTTTACTCCTAGCCTCAGTGCTTCTTGCCGGACTTGCGGCGACGGATGATCATCTTGCTCGACGCCTTCTTCTTCGAGCGGGTGCGGCCCTCCGGCTTGCCCCATGGGCTCACTGGGTGACGGCCACCGGACGTCTTGCCCTCGCCGCCGCCATGCGGGTGGTCGAAGGGGTTCATGACGACGCCACGAACTGTCGGGCGGATGCCGCGCCAGCGATTGCGCCCGGCCTTGCCCCAGTTGATGTTCGACTGCTCGACGTTGCCGACGCCGCCGATCGAAGCCCGGCAACGCACGTCCACCATGCGCATCTCGCCGGATGGCATGCGCAGCGTGGCGAAACGGCCTTCGCGGGCCACCAATTGGATGGACGCACCGGCGCTGCGGCCCAGTTTGGCGCCGCCGCCGGGACGCAACTCGACGCAGTGCACCGTGGTGCCCACAGGTATGTTGCGCAGGGGCAGATTGTTGCCCGGTTTGATGTCGGCACCCGGACCGGAGACGACCTCCATGCCTTGTGTGAGGCCCACCGGAGCGATGATGTAGCGTTTCTCGCCATCTTGGTAGTGCAGCAAGGCGATGCGAGCGGTCCGGTTGGGATCGTACTCGATATGGGCTACCTTAGCTGGCATGCCGTCTTTGTCGTACCGCTTGAAGTCGATCAGGCGGTAGGCCTGCTTGTGGCCACCGCCGATGTGACGGGTGGTGATGCGGCCCTGGTTGTTGCGCCCGCCCGTCTTGGGCTTTGGCGCCAACAGCGACTTCTCCGGGGTCGTCCGGGTCAGCTCGGAAAAGTCCGAGACGGACGACCCGCGACGGCCTGGGGTCGTCGGTTTGTACTTACGAATTGCCATCAGTCAACCTTTCCTACGCCGCCGTCACCGTCTGGAAGATATCGATTCTCTCCCCCGGTGCGACCGTGACGATTGCCCGCTTGCGGTCCGACCTCTTGCCCCAGCCATAGCGGGTGCGCTGACGCTTGCCCTGGCGGTTCAGCGTGTTGACGCTGACGACCTTGACGCCGAAAACCTGCTGCACGGCAATCTTGATCTGCGTCTTATTGGCCGTCGGCGCCACAATGAACGTGTACTTGCCCTCGTCGATCAAGCCGTAGCTCTTCTCGCTGGCCACCGGCATGAGCAGGATGTCGCGGGGATCTGGAATGCGGATGGAACTCACTTCGCGTCCTCCTCATCGGCTGTTTCAGCCTTGGCGGGTTTCTTGGCAGCCGCCTTCTTCACCGGTTTGGGTTCGGCCTCAGCCTCAGCTTCGGTCTCAGCGTCGGCCACGGCGGCCTCCGGCTCGTCGTCAACCACCTCAGCCTTGGCCTTCGCCGCAGCCTTCTTGGCCGGTTTGGCCTCGTCCACAGCGATGGCGACGGTCGCGCCCTTGGCTGCCGCGAAGACCTCGATGGCCTTCTTCGTGAACACGATCACGTCGCTGACAACCACGTCATAGGCGTTCAGCTGATCGGCCGACAGCAGGTGGACCTGTGGAAGATTGCGCAACGACAGCCAGTTGACGAAGTCGTCGCGGTCGAGCACCACCAGCACATTGGTGTAGTCACCCAGCGCGGTGATCACAGCCGCCGCCTGCTTGGTCGACGGATCGTCGCCCGTCACAATGGCGTCCAGCACGACGATGCGCCCATCACGGGCGCGATCGGAAAGAGTGCCCAGCAGCGCGGCGTGAACCATTTGCTTGGGTGTGTGTTGTTTGTAGCTGCGGGGCTGCGGGCCATGGACGGTGCCGCCGCCCACCCACTGGGGGGCACGACGCGATCCCTGGCGGGCCCGGCCGGTGCCCTTCTGGCGCCACGGCTTCTTGCCGCCGCCGCTGACCTCGCCGCGGGTCTTCGTGGCGTGCGTGCCCTGGCGGGCGGCGGCCAACTGGGCCGTCACCACCTGGTGGATCAGCGCCACGTTAGTCGTGGCATCGAATAGTTCGTCTGGCAAGTCGACGGTGCCGGCCTTCTTGCCCTCGGCGCCCAACAGATCGATGGTGCTCATGCGGCGTCTCCCTTCTTGACGGCGCTGCGAATCACCACGAGCGAGCCCTTATTGCCCGGCACGGCGCCTTTGACGAGAATCAAGTTCTTGTCGACGTCCACCAACTGCACCTTCAGGTTCTGCACGGTGTGGCGTTGATAGCCCATGCGACCGGCCATGCGCATGCCCTTGAACACGCGGCCTGGCGTCGAGCATCCGCCGATCGAGCCGGGCGAGCGGTGCTTGCGGTGCACGCCATGGCTGGCGCGCAGGCCGCCAAAGCCGTGCCGCTTGACCACGCCGGCCGTGCCCTTGCCCTTGGTGATGCCGATGACGTCCACAATCTCGGCCTCTTCGAAGATGTCGGCCTTGATCTCGCTGCCCAACTCGTACTCGCTGGCGCTGCTGGTGCGCAACTCCATGAGGTGGCGGCGTGGCGTCACTTTGGCCTTGTCGAAGTGACCGGTCTCGGGCTTGGTCACCTTCGTCGGCTTGACCGGCCCGTAACCCATCTGGACGGCCGAATAACCGTCGATCTGCGGCGTGCGCACCTGGGTGACGACGCACGGACCCGCCTGGATCACGGTGACCGGATAAATCCGGTTATTCGCGTCCCAGAGTTGTGTCATGCCCAGCTTTGTTCCAAGCAGGCCCTTGACTTTGCGTTCAACTGTCATCTCAACAACCTCACGGCAACTTAATCTCGATGTCGACACCGGCTGGCAGGTCGAGCCGCATCAGCGAGTCGACGGTCTTGGGTGTCGGATCGATGATGTCGATCAATCTTTTATGCGTCCGCATCTCGAAGTGCTCACGGCTGTCCTTGTACTTGTGGGGTGAGCGGATCACGCACCACACGTTCTTCTCAGTGGGCAGTGGCACCGGCCCGGCGACCTTGGCACCCGTCCGTTTGACTGTGTCAACGATTTTACGGGCAGACGAGTCGATGACCTCGTGGTCGTAGGCCCTCAGCCGTATGCGTATCCTCTGATTCGCCATGAGTTTCCTCTCGTGACTTCTTTCTGGCTCAGCCAACTGGCGATGAGGCTCTACCAGCCCCAATCAGAACCCATTTGGCCTTGTCAAAGCATTCCTTGCCGGTACACGTAGTCGGGTGTGTCGTCACGTTCCAGCCAAACCACCCCAGTCATTTCCGGTTGTGGTTGCCTGGCCATGATGCGGCACAGCAGGACATGCTCCCAGTACATGACTGGGAGGCCCGTGCAAGGGCAACTCATTAAGTATGCCATGTGCTTCGCGACCACACAAAATCAGGCTTAAGTAACCTTAATTAAAGCATCCCTCGGAGGGGCGATTTGCTATAGACAGAGAAAAATACCATCATGGAAGTGCTATTTATCGTCATCTCTGACATAGCTCAACCGTCAAAGGAGACACATGGACAGTTGGATTAACCAAGGAGTCGACTCGTCGACCGTGCTGTGGGGACAGTTCATCATCTACAGCATCTACTGCCTGGCCATCATCTCGGTGATCGCCTGGTTTGCCAGCAAGCTCGGCAACGAGAAGAAGACCCGCATCAACATCAGTCCCAAGCTGTTTTACAGCTGGCTGATCTTCCTGATCGTGTGCGGCGTGGGCCTGCACATCACCACCTTCCTGACGATCCCGTGGTCGCGCGTCGATCTGTCCGGCAAAGCCGGCGATCAGATGATCTACCTCAGCATCGGCTGGGACACGTCCGGCACCACCGACAAAAACCTGAAGAACCCGGATCTGAAGAACATCGGCACCCCCCAATGGAGCATCCCGGTGGACGCCAGCGGCGTGGCCACCACTCCCATCGAGGTGCAGTGCGGCACGCTAGTGCAGTTCTCGGTGCAGTCCGTCGCCTCGATCACCTACACCACCGACTACGCGACAGCGCCGAGCACCGACAACGCCGACGCCCAGAACGCGGGCACGGTGCGCAGCGGTGACACCGCCAGCCGTCCGGCCCTGACCTACGGCTTCGGCATCTTCACCCAGGACAACGCGACAGACAAGAACAACGCCATGCTCGTGGCCCAGATGCAGGTGGTCCCCGGGCACTCGAACGACCTGACCTGGATGTTCATCGGCGAGGGCTACTACAACATCATGTCCACCGAGTACTCGGGGCCGCTAGGCAGTGACGTCACAGTCAAGAATGCCATCCACGCCAGCGGCGACCAGTGCACGAAGTGAAAGGCCAGAAATCATGAGCAAATTCGCTGACACCCTGCTGAACAGCAACGAGGGCGCCTTCAAGGCGTCCACACTCACGCCGATGCAGAGGATGACGCTGAAGTACGTCGTCTTCTCACTGGTCTTCTACGCCTTCGCCGTCATCGAGGGCATGATCATGCGCATCAACCTCGTCAAGCCCATGGGCTGGGTCGAGGAGGACCGCTACTTCGCCATGCTGAGCGCCCACCCCCTGGTAGGCATATTCGGCGCCAGCTACCTGATGGTTTTCGGGGCCTTCACCTTCCTGGTCCCCTTCCTGATGAAGAAGCCGCTCTACTCGTACAAGACCGCCAACTGGACGCTGTGGCTGATCGTGGCCGGCGTCTTCATCTTCTGGCTGGACGGCTTCCTGCGCCACTACGCGCCGCTGTACACGCTGTACTGGCCGCTGCCCGCCGACTTCACACAGTTCAACCCGGTTTCGGGCATGATCTTCATCGTCGGCATCGCCCTGGTGATGGTCGGCACGCTGCTGTACGTGATCAACATCTTCAAGACGATCACCTACACGCCAGCCGGCTGGGAAGTCAAGCACTCGCAGATGGCCATGCTGGGCGACGCGCTTGGCGCGACGTCCATCAAGCTGTTCTTCACCGGCAAGATCCTGCGCAAGCGCAAGTTCCTGACGCCGCTGCCAGTGGCATCCATCGCCCGTGGGTCCGTGGACGTGTTGTTCAACGTCCTGCTGATCCTGTTCTCGGGCGTCCTGATCCTGGTCTACATGGGCGCCAAGATTTTCGGCGTCGATCTGGCACACACGGCTATCGACGCCCTGCTCTACAAGAACTGGTATTGGTGGGGCCTCGACTTGGTGGCCGACGGCCTGGTGCTGATCTTCGTCGCCGGCGCCTGGTACCTGCTGGCCCAGCTGATCACGGGACGTGAAGTCTTCATGTCCAAATGGGCTAGGGCTGCACTTGGCCTCGAGCTCGTCGTCTCGTGGACGGTCTGGAGCCACCACCTGCTGTCGGATCAGGCCCAACCCGCCATGCTCAAAGTTGGCTCGGGCGAGATCGTCACAGCCTTCGAACTGATCACACAAGGCTTAGCCTTCTTCATCACGCTGGTGACGCTGTACAAGGCGCGCCCGCTAAAGATGACCATGCCGCTGAAATTCCTGTTGGGCGGCCTGCTGGGCTTCGCCCTGGCTGTGCCATCGGGAATCATGCAGGCTGACGCCGGCCTCAACCGGGTGTTGCACAACACGCAATGGGTGGTTGGCCCGCACGTCCACGTCGCCGTGCTGGTCGGCTTGACCATGACGCTGTACAGCGCCGTGTACTTCCTGCTGCCGATTCTGACCAACGGCGCCAAGCTGTGGAGCGAGAAACTGGCCAACATCCACTTCTGGTGCCACCTGACCGGCGGCATCCTCATGGGTGCGGCCATGGGCATGGCTGGTCTGCAAGGCATGATGCGTCGCCAGTACTCGCAACCGGCATTCATGCCGTACATGGTTGTAGCAGCAATCGGCGGGGCCCTGCTGGCCATCGCCCTGCTCTGCTTCCTGATCAACATCGCCATGACACTCGGTATCAAGGGCGCGCTCGGGATCTTCGCGCCTGCGACTGCTCCCGCCTGCGAGCTGCTCCCCGGCACCGATTTGTCGATCCAACCGGTTGACGACGAGCCAACGTCCGCCGAAGAGGAGGCCGAAACGGTCGCTTAGCAACCGCCCGCCTCATAGACGCGCCACCCTGTCAATCCCTACCTACCACAACAGGGTGGCGCGTTAATATATGTAGAGACCAAATGATTCATCTACTACACGGGAGGGCTTGCCTTGCCAATCACCAGGGCCACTGACATCGCGCTGCGCGTGCTGATGACGCTGGCCAACGATCAACACGACCACATAACCGTCTCCCAACTGGCGGACGACATCTGCGTGCCGACGCGCTACACCGGGAAGATCGTCCAGCGGCTCGCATCGGAGGGGTGGATCGACACCATCCGGGGACGGGGCGGCGGCATCAAGGTGTCGGCGGCCGGTCGCCTGGTGACTCCTGTCGACGTCATAAACCTGCTCGGCGAAGGTTGGCCAACCATCGACTGCACCAAACCGCTATGCCCGCTGCTGTCCCGCGGTTGTCAATTGCACGACATCCTGGCAGACGCGGAGACCGCCTTCATGACCTCGCTGGACTCCATAACCATGGACCAACTCGGCTGAAACGATGCCTGCCATGATCACTGCCGCGCCCGATGAGGTCCGGCATGTGGCCGATGTCGCCCTGATCTTCGAGGGCGGCGGTATGCGGGCCGCGATCAGCGCTCCCGTCGTCCAGTTGCTGCTGCGCGAGGGCATCGCCTTCGATCTCGTGTGCGGCATCTCGGCCGGATCGTCCCACACCATCAACTATCTGGCCCGCCAGATCGACCGGGCCAAGCAGAGCTTCGTCGACTTTGGGGCCGATCCGCACATCGGCGGCGTCGGCACCTGGCTGCGAGGCCGCGGCTTGTTCGATTCCGAGTACATCTACATGCACACCGCCGGGTTAGGCCAAGCGCTGCCCCTCGACTTCGTCGCCTTCCAAGCCAACCCGGCGCAGATGCGCGTCGGCGCCTTCGACATCGATGAGGGCCGTGAGGTCTACTTCGGCCGCGAAGACGTCCACACTCTGCGCGATCTGTTGCAGAGGGTGCGCGCGTCGTCGTCCATGCCCATTCTGATGCCGCCGGTCACGATCGGCGACCATCGTTACCTGGACGGGGCGCTGGGGCCCAGTGGCGGCATCCCCCTCGACGCGGCCATGACGGCAGGCTACAAGCGCTTCTTCATCGTCCTCACCCGCGAGCGCAGCTATGTCAAACAGGCGGAGGCGCCTTCGCCCGTCTTCAAGATGTGGTGGCGCAATCATCCGGCCGTCCGGGACGCCCTCATCGACCGCCCGACGGTTTACAACGACATGCGCCAGCTTATCTTCGGATTGGAGCGGGCCGGGCAGGCGCTGGTGTACGCGCCGAAGAGCCGT